>Ga0209098_1000047_pt1 | contig 122434 bp, 94 predicted proteins | sample AD_JPNHW1_MetaG_FD_184429 | JGI IMG/M metagenome (GOLD analysis project Ga0209098, IMG submission 184429) | Active sludge microbial communities of municipal wastewater-treating anaerobic digesters from Japan - AD_JPNHW1_MetaG (SPAdes) (version 2) | ecosystem: Engineered > Bioreactor > Anaerobic... | reverse complement strand
ATGTCATCGCCTTTATATTTTCAGCACGATACATTGTGGCGAACAGGTTCTGTTTTTTTTGTGAATATTCAGTGTTGAAACCGAAAAATGAAATATTTGGAACATTGATATAATCAGCAGACCCTAATTATATATAAGTAAGTTAGATTAAACGATATCGCAATTTACAAAGATAGTAAGTTTTACTTATTTATAAAGGTCAAAAACAAATGGAAATGTTGTATATATATAAAGAAAAAGGGGAAGCCGTTTTTACAACTTCCCTTGTCTATAGCGCTCCGGTGATTTTAAGGATAGGATAAAATTATTAAAAGCAACAGTGAGCAATGTGTGGCAGGACCGGGCGCTTTCTAATATTTGGCGGACATCCCCTTTATTTCGCTAAAATATCATACTTACAATTACTATGCTTACTACAAAAGCCAGGTAAATGAAAGTGTAGATATTATCTTTTATCAATGTTTTCATGGCTTTTCTTTTTTTAAGGTTTTTGAATATTTTTTTTGTTTTTATATTGTATTTTTTGTTTTCTATTGTAAAGTTAGTTATACTGAAATTTTGTTACAATCCATAATCAGTATAATGATGCACAAAATCAGTTAAAGGTGATTCTTTATAAGTTTTCGGTTAGGGTAATTTTTGTTTTGATACTTTTGCAGATAACTTTAGAATATTTTATTATATGAATTATTTTAATTTTCACACGCATACATTGTATTGCGATGGGAAAGCAGAACCGGAAGATTACGTTAAAGAAGCTATTGAAAAAAAAATGACGGCTATTGGTTTTACCTGTCATTCGCCATTACCATTTGAAAACGGATATAGTATTAAACAAAATAATATTGGAAATTATATCAATGATATAAGAGGTTTACAAAAAAAGTATTCTAATAAAATTAAAGTTTATATTGGGACTGAATTTGATTTTGTACCGGGTATGTCGGATGATTTTACCGTACTTAAAAATACTTTAATGCCTGATTATTTTATTGCTTCCGTGCATTTGGTAAGAAATAATGAGAATAAGAAATTATGGTTTATTGATGGTCCGGAAATAAATTATTCAGAAGGGATTGAAACAATTTTTAATAATAATGTTGAGCTTGCTGTAAGAACATATTATGAACAAGTTACTTTAATGGTATCTAAATTAAAACCGGATATTATCGGGCATATCGACAAAGTGAAAATGAATAATAAAAACAGATACTTCACAGAAAATGAAGAATGGTATAAAAAACTTGTAAATCATTTACTTGATACTGTTCAAAAAGCTGGAAGTATTGTTGAAGTAAATACCCGTGGTATTTATAAAAAACGCTGTGAATCAACATATCCAGGAAAAGAAATACTTAAAGAAATATATATAAGAAAAATTCCGGTTACAATTAGTTCCGATGCGCATTTACCCTGTGAATTGATTTTATGTTTTGATGATACAATAGAATTATTAAGGAATATAGGATTTAAAACTATAAAATATTTTACAGGAATTGATTGGATAGATATTTCAATTATATAAAATAAACTCCTTTTATTAGCTTATTATTCCTGCATATTTAAAGGTTCGCCAAATAATGTAGCAGCGGTGCATCGTTCAATTTTAACTTTTATATAATCGCCACTTTTAAAATCCATTTTCGGAAAAATAACTACTTTATTCTGGCTTGTTCTGCCTGACATAAAATCTTTTGATCGTTTTGATTTTCCTTCAACCAATACTTCAAAATCTTTCCCAATGTCATTTTGATTATTTTTCAGTGAAAGTTTTTGCTGTAGTTGTATCACTTCTTCCAGTCGTTTTATTTTTATTTCTTCGGGAACATCATCCTTTAATCTTCCTGCAGCGGCAGTGCCGGGTCTTTCGGAATATTTGAATATGTAAGCAAAATCAAAATGTGCCCATTCCATAATAGATAATGTTTCATTATGGTCGTCATCTGTTTCGGAACAAAAACCACAAATAATATCGGTTGAAATGCTACAACCGGGAACGATGCGGTGTATTGCTTCTATACGTTCCATATACCATTTTCTGTCATAACGACGGTTCATTAATTTTAAAATCCTGCTGCTTCCCGATTGTACTGGCAAATGTATGGAACGGCAAATATTCGGATATTTTGCGATAACCATTAATAATTCATCCGACATATCTTTAGGGTGAGAAGTGGCAAAACGTATGCGTAACAATGCGTTTATACCGGCAACTTTTTCCATAAGTGTAGAAAAATCAATAGTTGTATCGTTTTCAATCCATTTATATGAATTTACATTTTGTCCGAGTAAAGTAATTTCGCGATAGCCTTTTTCAAATAAACCTGCTGCTTCATCGATGATGGTTTGTGGATTCCGGCTTCTTTCTTTTCCGCGTGTATAAGGGACTACGCAATAAGAACAAAAATTTTCGCAACCCCGCATTATGGAAATAAATGCTGAAACGCCTTTACTGTCAAGACGTACAGGATTTATATCGGCATAGGTTTCGTCGGCTGATAAAATTACATCAATGGCTTTTTGCCCATGCAGTGCAGTATTTAAAAGCTCAGGAATGTTTCTGTAAGCATCAGGTCCAACAATTAAATCGACTGATTTTTCCTGTTCCAGTAAATTTTCTTTCAGGCGTTCAGCCATACAACCCAGAACACCAATTATCAGGTGAGGATTTTTTTTCTTCAGCGATTGAAACTCCCTTAATCGTTTATATACGCGGTCTTCAGCATGTTCGCGGATTGAGCAGGTGTTGATGAAGATTACATCCGCTTCTTTATGGTTATCAGTTGGAGTATAATTATTTTCTTTCATTACCGAAGCTACAATTTCACTATCGGAAAAATTCATCTGGCAACCATAAGTCTCGATAATAAATTTTTTTTGCATTTTTTTTGACGTATAATAAATTGCTGAGAACCCTGCAAAATTAAGTAAAAAACAAATCCGACATTTCTTTTTTTATAAGGTATCAAAAAAAAATATTTGTGTTGGATTAAAGTATTTCATTTTCTTTGCAAGAATTTTAAAAGTAAAATTGTAAAAACATTAAAATGGGAAAAAATCTTGTAATAGTTGAATCTCCTGCTAAAGCGAAGACAATTGAGAATTTTTTAGGGAAAGATTTTATTGTGAAATCAAGTATGGGTCATGTGCGCGACTTGGCAAAAAGCAAAACAACAAAAGATTCTTCAGGTATTGGTATAGATATAAAGAATGGGTTTAAACCCATTTATGAAGTTCTTGAAGATAAAAAAACAATCATAACGGAATTAAAAAAATTAGCTAAAGAATCGGAAATAGTTTGGCTAGCGACTGATGAAGACCGCGAAGGAGAGGCTATTTCATGGCATCTTTTAGAAACATTGAAAATTAATGAAAACAAAACCAAGCGAATTGTTTTTCATGAAATAACCAAATCGGCAATTTTAAATGCTATTGAAAATCCAAGAACTATAGATAAAAATTTGGTTAATGCACAACAAGCCCGCAGGGTACTCGACAGACTGGTAGGTTTTGAACTTTCACCATTGCTATGGAAAAAAGTAAAACCATCTTTATCGGCAGGTCGTGTTCAATCGGTTGCTGTAAGGCTTATTGTTGAAAGAGAAACAGAAATAAAAGATTTCAAAATAGTTTCTTCTTATAAAATTACTGCGAATTTTGATATAGAGAAAAACGGACAAACATCAGTATTGAAAGCAGAATTACCAAACAGGTTTCAAACAAAAGAAGAAGCAATAAATTTTCTGAAAAAATGTTTAGGTGCTGATTTTATTGTTGATTCAATTGAAACAAAGCCTGCTAAAAAATCACCGGCTCCTCCTTTTACTACGTCTACTTTACAACAGGAAGCTTCAAGAAAACTTGGTTTTTCGGTTGGAAAAACCATGATGATAGCCCAACAACTCTATGAATCTGGAAAAATAACATACATGCGTACCGATAGTGTAAATCTTTCGGATATGGCTTTGAGCACAATCAAAGATGAAGTCATTTCGTTGTACGGAGAGCAATATGTGAAGATCAGGAAATATACTACCAAAACAAAAGGTGCGCAGGAGGCTCACGAAGCGATACGTCCTTCTTATATCAATAATCAGAATATTAGCGGCGACGATGCTCAGAGAAGATTGTACGACCTGATATGGAAACGTACCATCGCTTCACAAATGAGTGATGCAGAATTGGAGAAAACCAATGTTACCATAAAAATCTCTACTACTCCCGAAAAATTTATTGCACGTGGCGAAGTACTGAAATTTGATGGATTCCTTAAAGTATACATGGAGTCGACCGATGACGAAGAAGACGAAGCTCAAAAAGATATGCTTCCTCCAATTAAAGTTGGCGAACTTTTAAAGTTAAAAGATATTTTAGCAATTGAAAAATTTTCTCAAACCCCACCTCGTTATACGGAAGCTAGTCTTGTAAAAAAATTGGAAGAACTCGGAATAGGGCGTCCTTCAACATATGCCCCAACGATTAGCACCATTCAGAAACGCGGTTATGTTGTTATTGAAGACAGACCGGGAACTACACGGAATTATACTTATATTTCTCTTAGCAAGGAAAAAATTTCCGAAGAAATTAAAACAGAAGTTTTTGGTACCGAAAAATCAAAAATTTTCCCAACAGATATTGGTAGTTTGGTCAATAGATTTTTACTTCAGTATTTCGATAATATTATTGATTATAATTTTACCGCGAGCGTTGAAAAAGAATTTGACGAAATTGCGCAGGGAATGAAGGAATGGGAAAAAGTGATCAATGATTTTTACTTCCCCTTTCACAAGCAAATAGAACAAACAAATAAAAATTCTGAGAAAGTCAGTGGTGAAAAATTTCTTGGTAAAGATCCGGAAACAGGAAAACCTGTATATGTGAAAATCGGAAAGTTCGGACCTATTGTTCAGATGGGGGAAACAGAAAGTGAAGAAAAACCAAGGTTTGCAGGACTATTAAAAGGACAAAGTATTGAAACAATAACATTTGAAGAAGCACTTGAACTTTTTAAATTACCGAAAGTCATAGGAACGTTTGAAGGTACTGATATCATTGTTTCGGTAAGTCGTTTCGGTCCTTACATAAAACATATGAATGGTTTTTATTCATTGAAGAAAACCGATAATCCTACTACTATTAATGAAAGTCGTGCAATTGAAATTATTCTTGAAAAAAGAACAAAAGATAGCAATAAATTGATAAAAGAATTTACTGAAAATCCAGAAGTAAAAGTTCTTAGGGGGCGATGGGGAATATATATTGCAATTGGGAAGAATAATTATAAAATTCCAAAAGGAACCGAACCCGAAAAGCTTTCACTGAAAGATTGTCTTGAAATAGCAGAAACCCAAAATAAAGAAACTCCGGTTAAAGGTAAAGTAAAATCTAAAAAACAGAAATAAGCATGGATACTGATATTTCTATATATTTTGAGCCTGTAAGTATTAACGATTATAGCAATAGTAATGATTTTCGTCCCGGAAGAATTGGTGATATTATTAATGCCTTTAAAAATGAAAATAATTTTCCTTCGCTTGAAAATATTGATATAGCTATTATTGGTGTTAACGAAGATCGTCTTTCAACAAATAATGAGGGAACTTCATTAGCTCCTGATCAGGTTAGAAAATATTTATACCGACTTTATCAGAATAATTTTAAAACACGTATTGTCGATTTAGGAAATATTCGCAGGGGGCATAATATAGAAGATACTTATTTTGCTGTAAAAAATGTTTTATCGGAATTAATGAAGGCTCATATAATTCCTGTAGTGATTGGTGGCTCTCAAGATATAACTTATGCCAATTATTTAGCATATGAAAGTCTTGGCCAGATTATAAATATTGTTTCAGTTGATTCAAGTTTTGATTTAGGAAATGCTGAACAGGACATGAGTTCAAAATCTTACCTGAGTAAGATAATAATGCATCAGCCAAATTTTCTTTTTAACTATACCAACATTGGATATCAAACCTATTTTGTTGATCAGGACGCAATTGATTTGATGGGGAAATTATATTTTGATGTATACAGGCTTGGTCATGTACGTGCAAACATTGAAGAAGTTGAGCCTTATGTAAGAAATGCAGATATGGTTTCATTTGATATTTCTTCTATTCGCCAGTCGGATGCTCCCGGAAATGCCAATGCATCACCCAATGGATTTTATGGAGAAGAAGCATGTCAGATTACACGTTACGCGGGTTTAAGTGATAAACTTTCTTCCATAGGTTTTTATGAAATGAATCCAACTTTTGATAATAGTGGGCAAACGGCACATCTTGTTGCACAGATGATTTGGTATTTCATTGATGGATTTTATTTCAGGAAGCATGATTTTCCTTTGAAAGAAAAAGAGCAGTATTTAAAATACAGAGTTTCCATTAATAATCATAAGTACGAAATTATTTTTTATAAAAGTAAAAAAAGTGATCGCTGGTGGATGGAAGTTCCTTGTCCTACATTTCTAAAAAGCAAATATGAACGCCATTATTTGGTACCCTGTTCCTATAAGGATTATCAGACTGCATTAAAAGAAGAGATGCCCGACCGATGGTGGCAGGTATATCAGAAACTAATGTAGGCTAATAAAACCAATACCTCTATTATTATATCTTTTCAAAATCGTTTTTATAAATTTAATTTTCAAAAATTTTATAAATATTACTTCTTTTACAAGCTGGGTATTATTTATGAAAAACATTGAAATATATAAGTTATTTAATGTAACTTTTGTTTAAAATCAAAGTATAAAAATTTTAAATGGTTGATTTATAGTAATATGTAATTTTTATAACTTTTTTTCAACAATAAGTACTTGTAAAATAAAAAACAATTTCATAATTTTACAGTCTTTTTATAAATTAAAGGCAGTTATACTCTACATTTTGAAAATAATTTTGTGTATGAAAAAAAATATTACTTTTTTATTTTTCTTCCTCGCTTCTGTTGTTATATATGCACAACAGGAGGTTCAGGTAAGCCATAATATGTTTAATAATATGGGTATAAATCCTGCTTATGCTGGTATGAATGATGGCATATGTGCAACTGCAATTGTTCGTCAGCAATGGATGGGGTTTGAAGATGCTCAAGGATATAAAGGAGCTCCTCAGACTTATTTATTATCGATTGATGGTGCAGTTCATCCATTACATGGAGGTTTAGGATTAAATGTGATGCAAGATCAACTTGGATTTGAAAAAAATCTTGATGTCAAACTTTCATACTCTTATAAATTAGCTGCAGGTCCTGGAATTTTGGGCATTGGAGCACAGATAGGTTTCTGGAATAAAAAATATGATTTTACAAAATTTCTTCCTATTGATATTAATGATCCAAAGCTATTGGGTGGTGGCGAAGAAGGTAATATGGCAACTGATTTTGCATTTGGTGTTTTTTACCAAATACCAAGTAAATTATATTTTGGTTTATCATCTTCACAACTTTCGCAAGCAGAGATTTCTTATACCACATCACTTGCAGCACCAACTCTATCCCGTCATTATTACGTATCAGCCGGTTATTATTATCCAATTCCCAGTAACCCTTCACTTGAACTCGATCCTTCCATACTCATTAAATCTGATCTTGCTTCTACACAATTTGATGTAAATGCTTTATTAAAATTTAATAATACTTTCTGGGGTGGAATAAGTTGGAGAGCACAGGATGCTATTGTAGCTCTTATAGGTTATCAAAGAAATTTCAATTTTGGTACACTTAGGCTTGGGTATTCATATGATTTTACAACTTCTGCTCTTAATAATTATAGTAGTGGAAGTCATGAGATTATGTTAGGCTATTGTTTTAAAATTACTAAAGCCGAAAATCATGAGAGTTACGATAATGTTAGATTCTTATAACATATATAAATGTAACCAATTTGAAACAAAAACGTAAAACGAATTTAAATTACCGTTTAATATAATATTCTTAATATTTAAAACGTTAATGTTAAAGAAAAGAACTAAAACAGAGATGCTATGAAAAAGTTGCTAATTTCATTTTCAGCTATCCTTATACTACTTGGAATCCTTACAAGTTGTAATAATTCTGGCAAAGGTCAGTTAATAGGAGTTCAAGATAGACCTGATTGGTATCAACCCGATCCATATGGAATGCTTTTTATACATATGGGGAGCTATAATATGGGTAATAGTGATCAGGATGTACCTTATGCACAAATATCTCCTTCAAAAACAGTTTCTGTTCAAGCATTTTATATGGATGAAACAGAAATTACAAATAATGAATACAGACAATTTGTTTATTGGGTTCGGGATTCAATTGCACATCGTAAACTTGGCGAGCAATTAGAAGAACATTTAATCACAGAAAATGAAGAAACTGGTGAAACTTATGAACCACCTTATATTAACTGGAAAGCAAAAATTGAGTGGGATGGTACTGATGAAGAGCAAAGAGATATTCTTAATACAATGTATATTTCAGAACAAGAAAGATTTTACAGAAGAAAAGAATTAGACCCCCGTATGTTCAATTATGATTATAGTTATATAGATTTTAAAGCTGCTGCTGCAAAAGATTATTCTTCAAGTAATTTAACAGCAGGTTCATTAAATAACAACAGACCACAGGGATTGAAAGACAGGTCAGTATATATTATCAAAAAAACCATTAACATATTTCCGGATACCCTTGCATTTGTGCATGATTTCACATATTCATTTAATGATCCAATGACTCAAAATTATTTCTGGCATCCAGCTTATGATAATTATCCGGTTGTAGGAGTAAACTGGGTACAGGCTCGTGCTTTTTGTATTTGGAGAACATTATTAATGAATAGTTGGCTGTATAGTCAGGAAGAATCATATGTTAACGATTTTCGTCTTCCTACAGAATCAGAATGGGAATGGGCTGCACGTGGAGATCTTGATTTAAGTCCATTTCCATGGGGAGGTCCATATATCAGAAATAGTAATGGTTGTTTCTTGGGAAACTATAAACCGTTACGTGGTAATTATCTTGATGACGGGGGATTTCATACTGTAGTGGTTGGTCATTATGCTCCAAATGATTTTGGATTATATGATATGGGAGGAAATGTTGCAGAATGGACCAGCAATGCTTTCGATGAATCTGCTTATAATTTTGCTCATGATTTAAATATGGATTACAGGTATGAAGCAAAAGATACCGATCCTCCGGCACTAAAGAGAAAGGTAATTAGAGGAGGTTCATGGAAAGATGTTGGCTATTTCATGCAAACAGGTACACGTACGTATGAATATCAAGATACAGCTAAATCTTATATTGGATTCAGGTGTGTCCAGACTTATCTTGGTCGTGATAAAAATGATGGACCTAATGCATCTAATGTATATAATTAATAGTGAATTTTTTATCAATATATCAATCAAAGAACCTAAAGAATTAATTAAACACAAACTAACTAAATACCTAATCAACTATGAAGAACCTAGTAAGAAGTAAAAAGTTTAAAAACTTCATGTCAAAATTGTATGGCTGGGGTGCGTCTGTTGTAATCATTGGTGCATTATTTAAAATTGAGCACTATCCTGGAGCTGGTCCAATGCTGATGATCGGATTAGGAACTGAAGCAATCATATTCTTTTTCTCTGCATTCGAACCACCACACGTTGAACCAGATTGGAGCCTTGTGTATCCTGAACTGGCCGGAATGTATCATGATGCCGAAGCTGAAGCTGAAGAAAGTGAACATAAGAAAAGCATGACAGAAGAACTCGATAAAATGCTTGAAGAAGCAAAAATTGGTCCTGAACTTATTGCTAGTCTTGGAAAGGGGCTGACCAAATTAAATGAAACAACATCTAAATTATCTGATGTAAGCGAAGCTTCAGCTGCAAGTGATGAATTTGTTCAGAATATTAAAAGTGCATCAAAGTCAGCTGGTGAATTAACGAATTCTTATAATAAAACATCTGAAGCTCTTACAAAAGATATAAGTTCAACAGAAGGTTATGCAAATAGTATTAAAGCTGTTTCTCAATCTGCAAATGAACTTGCAAACACTTATGCTCAAACTTCGGAAGTCCTTAAATCTGATCTTGGTGCATCACAAGATTATGTAAATAGTGTAAAAAAAGCTACAAGCTCAGCTCTTGAGCTTGCGGATCAATATAGTAAATCAGCCGAATCATTAACAAAATCAGCCCAGGCAATTGATTTTTCTGCTGTTGATGGTAAATCATATGGTGAACAAATTCAAAAAATTTCGCAAAACCTTGCTGCCCTCAACTCTGTCTATGAACTTCAATTAAAAGGTACAAGCGAACAAGTTCAGGCTACTAATAAACTTCAGGATACATTAAATCAGTTTATGAGTAATCTTGGCGAATCGAATGATAATACATTGAAGTTTAAAAGTGAAATTGCTACCCTTACTAAAAATCTGTCTGCTCTTAACAATGTTTATGGTAACATGCTTGCTGCCATGAATGTTAATGTTAACAGATAATAGGATTTTGGAATAATGATTATTAAAAATTTAAAATAAAAACATAAAAAATGGCTGGTTATAAAGAAACCCCGCGACAAAAGATGATCGGGATGATGTATCTGGTATTAACAGCTCTTTTAGCTCTTAATGTTTCAAAAGATATATTAAATGCTTTCGTTATAGTAAACCAAGGATTAAAAACAAGTCAGGCAAATGTTACAAGTAAAAATGAACTGATTTATGCTAATTTTCTGAAAGCATCCATGGAAAATCCCGTTAAAGTTAAACCCTATCTTGATAATGCGTTAAAAGCTCAAAAAATTACTGATGAATTAGTTAAATATATCAGTGAACTAAGAACAAAAGTAGTAGCTTACGCTGAGTTTGGCATTAAAGATAAAAGTGAAGACGCTGCCATATGGGCAAAAGCAGATACTATCCCATTATCAGCAATTGGCGCTAAAGATAATTACGATAAACCAATGGAAATTCTTATTGGTGGATCAGAAAATGGCGCAACTGGTGAAGGTAAAGTACTTAAAGATAAACTGGAAAAGTTTAAAAAAGATATGATCGCTTTGCTAATGAATGAAAAAGATAAAAAATCTACTGAAAAAAATTTCCCTTTCAATTTAGAGGATTCTTATAGTATTACTGAGGGAAAAGTTGTTAGTTGGATTGAAAATAATTTCTATCATACAGTACTTGCTGCAGATGTGGCTTTATTGAATAAAATGCTTATCGATGTAAAGACTGTTGAAGGTGATATTATAGCTAAACTATATGCTAATGTTGATGCTGCTTCTTTTAAATTTGATAAAATTGTAGCCAAAGTAGTGGCTCCTTCAAGTTATATTATGAGTGGCAGCGAATACAAAGCGAATATTTTCCTTGCAGCTTATGATAGTAAGAAATCACCAGATATATATATTGGTGACACAAATACACACGTAGGCGAACTTCTTGATAAAACAAAATTTGAAGATGGTATGGGTGTATATACTACTTCTGGTGCTGGTGTAGGCGAGAAAAAATATACAGGTTGGATAAGCATTACAAAACCAGGTGAAACTACTCCTACTCTTTATAATTTCAGCAGTTCTTATTTTGTTGGTACACCTTCTGCAACTGTTTCTGCTACAAAAATGAATGTTTTTTACATCGGTGTAGCAAATCCTGTTTCAATTTCTGTACCTGGCGTACCTAGTGATCAAGTTCAACCTACAATTTCTAGTGGAACTCTTAAGTCTTTAGGTGGAGGTAAATATGAAGTTTTTGTAACTACTGGAAATACAAAAACTACTATTAATGTGATGGCAAAAATGGGTGGTAAAGTCACTTCAATGGGTTCTGCAGAATTTCGTGTTAAGCGAGTTCCAAACCCTGAAGCATATATTGCAAATGTAAATGGTGGACTGGTTTCAAAATCTTTATTAGCGGCTTCTGGCGCAATTATTCCTAAAATGCCTGAAGGTTTTGATTTTGATTTAAATTTTATAATCACTTCATTCACATTAACCGTTACTACTGCTGGTGACCTAATTGAAAAGTATGGAGTAGGTAATAAATTAACTGCTGATATGATTGCTGCTATTAATAAAGCTAAGGCAGGTACAAAAGTATATATTGAAGATATTAAAGCAAAAGGACCTGATGGTACTACGCGTTCCTTAGCCTCGATCAACCTAAAGCTTAAATAACCAAAATATTTATAATGGAGGTATTATGTTAAAAATAAAAATTCTGATATTTACATTGTTGGGTGTAATACTTAATTTACCAAGTATTAAGGCACAAGTTATGGATAGTCCGCCACTTGATGGGGTGTATGAAAAAATTCATAATTTAAATCGTGTACCTATACCATATGCCCCTTTACGTGAAGCTGATGCATTGTGGACAAAACGCATATGGAGAGTTATCGATATGCGTGAAAAAATAAATCATCCATTTTATTATCCTATTGATGAACAAAATGGAAGAAAAAGTTTTATGCAGGTTGTTCTTTCTGCGATTCAGGAGGGTTCAATAACAGCATATGATATAGGTAATGATGAATTTTTAATACCATTTACTTATGAACAGATTATGAAAAATCTGAACTCTACTGATTCTGTAACACAACAAAGGGATTATCCTCCTTATGATTATTATGATACAGTTATTGTTCAAAAATTTGAACCTTCTACAGTAAAAAAAATAAGAATTAAAGAAGATTGGTTTTTTGATAAACAACGTTCGGTTATGGACGTAAGAATACTTGGTATTTGCCCAATATTAGACGATATTGATCCTGTTACTGGCGAATCAAGAGGTTCAAAACCTTTATTTTGGATATATTTTCCTGATGCCAGAAAAATATTTGCAAATGCAGAAGTATTCAATCGATTTAATGATGCGGCAAGACTTACCTATGATGATCTTTTCTTTAAAAGAATGTTTAATAGTTATATTTATAAGGAAACTAATGTCTATGATCGTAAAATAATAGAATATGCAACAGGGATGGATGCACTACTTGAATCAGAAAGAATAAAAAATGATATTTTCCTTTGGGAACATGATCTTTGGGAATATTAATATTAATTCCTTTCAAACTCCTCATAGAAATATGGGGAGTTTTTTTATGTAAAAAATTAAATGAAATACTTGCTTTACTCTTCATTAATATTTACTTTTATTACAATTAAATGTAATCCTTATGAAACCCACATTTATTAAAATTATTTTTATAATAGTATTGGTACTAAAATTAAATACTGTTAATGCACAATATGGAACTGGGCTAGGAGTTCGTTATGGGACAGATTCAAATATTGGGTTAACGGTACTTCAATTTTTAGGTGATAGAAACCAGGGAGCCATAAATGTCATAATTTCTGCACCATACAATGGTGTAAGAGCGAGCGGATGTTTTGAATTACATATAAGTAATCATAATGAAAATATAGAAGTAGCACATGTAGGCTTTTTTATAGGCGCTGGTGGACATACAGGGAGATACAAAACAATTGGATGGATGAAAGATGGATCGTCGCCTATTAATAAAGAAAATGTTATTACAGTTGGAGTTGATGGGATTGCAGGTATTGAATGGAAACTTCCTGAAGTACCACTGTTACTTAGCCTTGATGTTCATCCTTTTATTGATTTAAATTATCAGAAACAACAACCGGAAATTTTTGAATTGGGATTATCTTTAAGATATTTATTATAAAAAATTTTTTTATTGAAAAAATAAAAGCCGCCTCAGTATTTTGAGACGGCTTCTTTTTTACTTTTGTGAAAGCAAATTTATTATGCATATTACCGAAACACCCATAGAATATTTAAAAGGCGTAGGTCCGCAAAGAGCAGAAATACTGAAAAAGGAATTGGGTATTTTTAGTTTTAATGATCTTATCGATTACTATCCTTTCAGATATATTGATAAAAGCCGCTTTTATAAAGTTAGCGAAATAAGCAGCGACATGCCCTATGTGCAATTGAAGGGATTCATTGATAAAATAAATTTTATAAGTGGCGGAAAAAAAATTATCCGCATGACTGCACGCTTCAGAGATGAGACGGGTGCGATAGAACTCGTGTGGTTTAATGGTTTCAAATGGCTTAAAGATAATTTCAAACCAAATATCGAATATATAGTTTTCGGAAAACCTACATTATTTAGCGGGAAATATAACATTGCGCATCCTGATGTTGAATTACCTTCCGAACAGGAAGCCCTTATCAATTCAAGCCTTCAGGCTTTTTATAATTCTTCGGAAAAGCTTAAATCTAGAGGGCTCGATAGTAAAGGCATCAGTAAATTAATGAAAGCATTATTGCCTCAAATAAAAGGCTATATTCCCGAAACTCTTTCACAAAAGCTGATAGAAGGATTGAAACTTATTTCACGTGAAGAAGCGTTGAAACAAATTCATTTTCCGGAGAGCCAGGAAATGCTTCAAAAAGCACAGCTTCGACTGAAATTTGAAGAACTATTTTTTGTTCAGTTACGATTGTTAAAACTAAAACTTCTTCGTTCCGAAAAATTTTCGGGTAATAAATTTTCCACAGTTGGCAATCATTTCAACGATTTTTATAAAAATTATCTTCCTTTTCAACTTACAAATTCACAGAAAAAAGTTATAAAAGAAATCAGGAATGATATTGGTTCAGGTAAACAAATGAATCGCTTGTTGCAGGGCGATGTTGGAAGCGGAAAAACAATAGTGTCATTGTTATGTATGCTAATAGCTCTTGATAATGGTTTTCAGGCATGTATTATGGCTCCGACAGAAATATTAGCCATGCAACATTTTGTAAGCATTACAAAACTACTTAAAGAAACAAATATAAATGTTCAACTTTTAACCGGTAGCACAAAGAAGCCTCAACGAAAGAAAATATTGAGTGAACTGGAAAATGGAGATTTGAAAATTCTTATTGGGACTCATGCATTGCTTGAGGAAAATGTAAAGTTTTTAAATCTTGGTTTTGTAGTAATTGATGAACAACATCGATTTGGCGTTGCACAAAGGGCAAAGATGTGGCAAAAAAATAATATACCTCCGCATGTGTTAGTAATGACTGCAACTCCCATCCCGCGTACTTTGGCAATGACGCTTTATGGCGACCTGGATGTTTCTGTAATCAATGAATTGCCTCCCGGGCGAAAACCTGTGAAAACAGTGCATTTTACGGAAGCCGACCGTTTGCGTGTTTTTGGTTTTATGCGAAAGCAGATTCATGAAGGGCATCAGATTTATGTTGTGTACCCATTGATATTTGAATCGGAATCGCTTGATTTGAAACATTTGATGGAAGGATATGATAGCATTGTTCGTGAGTTTCCTTTGCCGCATTATGCAATTAGTATTGTTCATGGCCAGATGAAAACTGCCGATAAAGATTTCGAGATGCAACGTTTTGTAAAAGGTGAAACAAATATAATGGTAGCTACTACAGTGATTGAAGTGGGTGTTGATATTCCGAATGCATCAGTTATGGTGATTGAAAATGCAGAACGTTTTGGTTTATCACAATTACATCAGTTGCGTGGGCGTGTTGGAAGAGGTGCAGATCAATCATACTGTATTTTAATGACCGGGAATAAACTTACGTCTGATGGAAAAAAACGTATTGAAACAATGGTCAGAACTACTGATGGTTTTGAAATTGCCGAAGCTGATTTACGACTTCGCGGTCCCGGCGATATTACAGGAACACAACAAAGCGGTATACTCGATTTTAAAATTGCCGATATCATTAAAGATGAAAAATTGCTCCACTATGCCCGAAAAACAGCTATTGAAATTCTTGAAAAAGATCCTACATTATCAGGAATTGAAAATATTCCTATCATACGTAGGCTTTCAGAACTTAATAAAGAAAATGTTAACTGGAGCAGGATAAGTTGATTGTTTAATACCAATTCAGAATTTAACCATCAAAACATTTTAAAGTGTGAATTTTAATCAAATTGAGTAATTTTACACAAAATTATTTCAAATGAAAATTTCATACAATTGGCTTAAGCAATATTTGAATTTTGATGCAAATCCACAAGATCTTTCGGAAGTACTTACCGGATGCGGGTTAGAAGTGGAAGCACTTGAAGAATATTCCAGTATAAAAGGTGGATTAAAGGGATGTTTTATAGGAGAAGTAAAAACTAAAGAAAAACATCCTGATGCGGATAAGCTCAGTATTACAACTGTTGATATTGGTCGTGCCGAATTATTACATATTGTTTGTGGCGCACCTAATGTTGAAGCCGGACAGAAGGTAGTTGTGGCAACCATTGGTACAACATTATATACAGCAAAAGGAGAATTAGAACTTAAGAAAGCAAAAATTCGCGGACAGGTTTCGGAAGGTATGATTTGCGCTGAAGACGAACTGGGCATTGGTGATTCTCATGCAGGAATTATGGTTCTTGATGCAAATGTAAAAATTGGAATTCCGGCTGCTGAATATTTTAATATTGAAAATGATTGGGTTTTTGAAATTGGATTAACTCCAAATCGTGCTGATGCCACTTCGCATATTGGTGTTGCCCGTGATATTGCTGCTGTTCTAAATGTTTATAATAAAAAGAAGTATTCATATATTTTTCCTGATATAAGTAATTTTAAAATTGATAATAACAATCTGAAAATTGATGTGATTGTTGATGATACTATTGCTTGTCCACGTTATGCCGGAATAACAGTATCTGATATTAGAGTAACCGAATCGCCGGAATGGCTTAAAAACAGGCTTAAAGCTGTTGGTCTTCGTCCGATAAATAATATTGTAGATATTACAAATTTCGTTTTGTTAGAAACAGGTCAACCGCTTCATGCGTTCGATGCAGAGCAGATTTCAGGGCAGAAAGTTATTGTGAAAAAAATGAATGAGGGAACAAAATTCATCACGCTTGATGAAGTAGAACGTACATTAACCTCACGTGATCTGATGATTTGTAACGAAAATGAAGGAATGTGTATAGCCGGTGTTTTCGGGGGAATGAAATCAGGAGTGAGCGAAAAAACAAGAAGTGTTTTTATTGAAAGCGCTTACTTTGATCCGGTTCATGTTCGTAAAACCTCAAAATATCACGGATTAAAAACAGATGCATCATTTCGTTTCGAAAGAGGTGTTGACCCAAACATGGTTATCGTTGCTTTGAAACGTGCGGCATTACTAATGAAAGAAATTGCCGGCGGAAAAATTTCTTCGGAAATTGTTGACATTTATCCTATACCGATAGAAGATTTTAAAGTCAATATTAAATTTGCTAATGTTGACAAGCTTATTGGGAAGAAAATTGAAAAGGATATAATTAAAAATATACTTACATCTCTTGATATTAAAATAGTTTCAGAAAATAATGAAAGCCTCGAATTATCAGTGCCTCCATTCAAGGTTGATGTACAACGTGAAGCGGATGTGATTGAAGAGATACTTCGTATTTATGGTTATAACAACATAGAAGTGCCTGAAACATTTCGTATTTCTTCATCAAAAGCACCCGATCCTGATAAAGAAAAACTTCAAAGTAAAATATCGGATTACCTTTGCAGTAATGGCTTTTATGAGATCATGAATAATTCATTAACGAATGAAAAATATATTAATGGTTTAAACTCGTTAAAGCCCGAAAACAATGTGATAATATTAAATGCATTAAGCACTGAGCTTGGGATCATGCGCCAGTCAATGCTTTTCGGGGGACTGGAATCGGTTTCATATAATCATAACAGGAAGAATTTTAACCTGAAATTTTTTGAATTCGGAAGAACATATAAATATTTGCCGGGAGAAAATGATTTAAAATGTTATGTTGAAAATGAACAACTGGCAATAATCCTCACAGGTAATATAGAAGCAGAGAACTGGAATACCGGTAAAGGAAAGGCTGTTGATTTTTATTACCTGAAAGCTTTTGTAAATAATATTTTTGCAAATATCGGAATCAATAATCGTGAATTTTCAGTAAGAGAAATCTCAAATGATTTGATTGCAGAGGGTTTTGAGTATTCGTATAATAAAACGGTAGTTGCCGGATTTGGCAAAATAGAAAAAAATATTTTGAAAAAATTCGATATCAAGCAAGATGTTTATTATGCAGAAATTGAATGGGCACAGTTTATTTTATTAAGTTCCAGAAACAAAGTTAAATATTCAGATGTATCTAAATTTCCTGAAGTAAGAAGGGATCTTGCATTGGTAATTGATAATTCGGTGAAGTTTTCACAAATAGAAGAGCTGGCATACAAAACAGTACCAGCACTGTTAAAGGAAGTAAATCTTTTTGATATTTATAAAGATGAAAAAATAGGCAGCAATAAAAAATCATATGCGGTAAGTTTTATAATTCAGGACAAAGAGAAAACCCTTACCGATACTGAGACAGATTCAATTATGAATAAACTCATTGCTGTATTTTCTGATGAATTAAATGCTAATCTCAGGTAATAGAAATGATGATGAATGTTCTGTATAGCCAGGTTTTTCAGTACATTGCATGGATACTTATTGCTGTAGTTGTTATAATAATGATTCGTTATTTCTGGCTTTCTATTTATGAAAAATCATATTATCCTGAACAGTGGTCATACTTTTTGAAAAAAAATAAAGTTCCCGAAACTCTTGTTCAGCTTGAGAAAGCGTATGATGACAAGATACGGTTTTATAATTTCTGGTTCCAGGTTGAACGGTTAAAAAATGAAAACATAAAAGGTTCATTTGCGGAATTAGGAGTTTACAAAGGTGAAACAGCGAAGATCATTCATGAAATGGATAAGTCGCGAAAACTGTTTCTTTTCGATACTTTTGAAGGATTTAAAAAAGAAGATTTGAAAAATGAAACGGGTGAGGCAGCAACATATTCCACAAAAAATTTTGCTGATACTCATGAAAAAAAAGTTCTGGAATATATAAACGGCGACAGCCATATTATCATTAAAAAAGGTCATTTTCCTGGTACTACAGAGGGGTTGGAAAAAGAGGTTTATGCTTTTGTAAATATTGATGCCGATCTATATAATTCAATAAAAGAAGGCTGCAATTATTTTTATCCTCGTTTATCTCCCGGTGGAGTTATGATCATTCATGATTATAATCACAAGTGGGAAGGTGCTATGAAAGCAGTAAATGAATTTGTAAAAAATATCCCTGAGAACTTAATTGAAATTGCCGATATGCATGGCTCGGTGATGATAATTAAAAATAAAAAATTAGCTTAAGGATTTCTGAAACCTTAGTAAATACAAGCTATTAATAACAAACCATTTTTGTTTTTCCTTGTATTTATTTTTTAGCTGCAACATTCTTATCTGTGCAGTAATTATATTTCCAAAAATATAATTTTCAAAAGGTCGTAAATTGAATTTTTTTAAAACGATATTACATTTAACAGAAATACTGTCGGGCGAAATATTCTGTAAAATATTTTCAGTATAAGGAGTAATGTAATTTAAATCACTTTCGGTGATCACTTCTAATTTTATTTTAGCAATGCCCGACGCAATCATATCAATTTTTTTGGCTGCTGCCTGCGAAAGATCGATAATGCGGTTGCTGTATTTCGGACAGCGGTCATTAATTTTTACAATCACATATTTATTATTGTAAAGATTGGTGATTTTTACCAGTGTTTGAAGAGGCAAAGTAGCATGGGCTGCTGTGTATTTTTTATTATCAAAGATTTCACCACTTGAAGTTTTGTGTCCCTGGAAAGCGTGATGATAATATGTAGCATGCCCCGTTTGCTCTATTTTTTGGGCATTCGCAATAAAACAAAATAAAATAAAAATGAAAATAAATAACGCTTTTCTCTTATTCAGAGTCATCGTTTATGATTTGGTTAAACTTAAATTATTTTTACTTTTATATTAGAAACAAAATATCTTAAAAACTTTTAAATACTTATGTGGCTTGAAGCCGGTAATTATATTAATCAGACAAATAATAACATCAGGGCTGCAAATATATAAAATATATTTAATATGTTAAAATTCAGATGATACAGTAAATAAAATAAACTTTTCTGTATTTTTTTTAACTTTACAATCTAATCAACAATTAATGTTTATGAATTATATCCTGGATATATTGTCACTTATTGGAATAGTTGGATTATTCCTTTTCAGCATGAAACTGATGAGTGAGAGCTTGCAAAAAATTGCAGGTAATGGGATGAGGAATATTATCAAATATATTGCTTCATCACGTTTTAAAGCTGTAATGTCAGGAATAATACTTACCGCATTAATACAGGCTTCAGCAGTTGTAACAGTAATGACCGTAAGTTTTGTTAATGCAGGCATGTTGTCACTTACTGAATCGATAGGGATTATAATGGGTGCTAACATTGGGACAACAATAAAAGGATGGCTTATTTCAATGGTTGGATTAAATACAGATATGGGTGTAATTGCTTTACCGATTTTAGGATTAACTTTTCCATTTCTTTTTTCAAAGAGCAACACAAAAAGAAACTGGAGTGGATTTGCAGTAGGATTGGCGCTGCTTTTCATAAGTCTCGATTTTTTGAAAATGTTTTTCGTGGGCATGAAAGAAAACACAGCGATTTTTGAATTTTTATCAGGGCTGACAAGTTATGGCACTGGTTCAATATTAATTTTTGTTTTTGTGGGGCTTATTATTTCTGCTCTTGTACAATCGTCGAGTGCTGCTTTTGCAGTAACCATAGTGTTATGTAGCGAAGGTTGGATACCTTTTGAATTGGGCGCTGCAATGATTTTAGGTGAAAACATCGGAACAACAATTACGGCTAATATTGCAGCAATAGTAGCCAATGCAAAAGCAAAACGAGCAGCATTATCGCATACTTTGTTTAATGTTATTGGTGTGATATGGGCTGTTATTATTTTTCATTGGCTATTAAAAGGCATAGAATGGGCAACAATAGAAATACAGGGAACATCGCCTTACGAAAACAATAATGCCATTCCTGTTGCATTTACTGTTCTTCATTCGGCGTTCAATATAATTAATACAATTCTATTGGTAGGATTCATTCCCGGGCTTGTTAAGCTTACTGAATGGATTATTCCTGTGAGAAAAACAGAGGATGAAACTACAAAATTGAAATACATCCAATCACAATTTTCTTCTTCTGAAATGCAATTCATGGAAGCCAAAAAAGAAATTGCATCTTTTGCCCGTCGTGGGAAAAAGCTTTTCGCGCTTCTTCCATCACTAATTCTTGAAAAAGATGAAAAAGAATATGAAAAGATTTTTCAAAAAATAAAAGAACAGGAAGATATGATGGATAAAATGGAAGATGAGATAAATGATTATTTGAATATTATTTATTCGGGAGAATTGAGTGAGAAAGGATTGAAAAAAGTTAAATCAATGCAGCGTATAGCTAAAGAGTTGGAGAGTATTGGCGATACGGTTTATCATATGGCTAAAAGTATAAATCGGAAAAACAAGGAAAAAGTTTGGTTCAATCAATACCAGCGCGATAATATTAAAAATATGTATGACCTTTTATTTAAGGCTTGCGATGTGATGATTGAAAATCTTGATAGTGATTACGACAGTGTTGCTATTGACAAAGCGCAAATGCTCGAACTTCAAATCAATAAGTTGCGTAAAGATTTATTGAAAGAAAATTTTGAAAAAATTGATGAAGAATATAATACTAAAAGTACAGTAGTATACTTTGATCTGATAGGTTCTTCCGAAAAAATGGCAGACCATATTTTTAATATAAACCAGGCTATTGCAGGGTTGAAATAAAAATTATTTCTTTATTATAATATCAGGAGTTCTTATTGTATTACTCAGATTGAGCGAACGGTCGGCTATCTGAACATCAAAGCAAATGGTATCGTACGGAGAATTATAATTATTGATATTAAGTTCAATTTCCACATCTCCTTTTATTGATTTGTTTACTCCGTGAGGCGTAACTACCGGAATGCGCGAATTATTTGTCATAGGCAATTCAACAGCTACATACGTTCCTTTTTGTTTTTCGTAATACGTGATAAAAAGATTATAATACCACTGACTACCGGTATTGTAAGGATATAAAGTGTCGGAAGGTGCCAGACCTATATCGCCATCCCCGTCAGTAAAGGAGAACTTTAGAATTCCTTTATCATCAAAATTTTGGAGATTGTCAATTTTTAGGAAATTAACATATTCAATGTAAGGAATGATAGGATATTCAACTTTCTCTTTGCATGAAAATAAGAGTGCAGATATCGAAAAAATAAGAATAAATAGTATTTTTGATAGCGCTTTCATAATAAATGTATTGTAAAAGTACATATTTTAACGAAAAAATACAAAGCTTATTATAAATTGAATAATAAAGAAGAAATATTTAAAATTAATACAGAAGAAGAATTCAATCGTATTTCTTTAGAAGTTTTTAAATATCAATTTGAGATAAATAAGGTATATCAAAGATTTGCTAAATGTTTTATACAAAACAGCGATGATGTAAAAAATTATTTTGACATCCCATTTCTCCCTATTGAATTTTTTAAAAAAGAAAAAATTATTTGCACTGATACTTTGCCGGAGATTGTTTTCAGGAGCAGCGGTACATCGGGTATTGGTGAAAGCTGTCATTATGTTTCCGATTTATCAGTTTATAAAACAAGCGCTGTTAAAGGATTTGAAATGATTTATGGTTCTTTAAACGACTACACCATACTTGCATTACTTCCCTCGTACCTTGAACGCAGCAATTCATCACTGGTGTGGATGATTGAACATTTTATTTCATTAAGTGATTACAAAAACGATTGCGGTTTTTTCCTGGATGATCATAATACATTAATAAAAAAAATAAAAATATTAAAAGATTTACCTTCGCGAAAGGTACTGCTATTGGGCGTTTCTTACGCGTTGCTTGATTTAGCTGAAAAAATAAATTTCTCTTTAGAAAATATTATTGTGATGGAAACCGGTGGTATGAAAGGAAAGCGCAAAGAAATGGTTCGTGAAGAATTACATGAAATACTTTGTGAAAAGATAGGAATTGCTGCTGTTCATTCGGAATATGGCATGACAGAAATGCTCTCGCAGGCTTATTCACAGGGAAATGGAAAATTCAAATGTCCTCCGTGGATGAAAATTCTTATACGAGAAACCAACGATCCGCTTACATTTGCAACTACAGGAAAAACGGGTGGCATAAATATTATTGACCTTGCAAATATTAATTCCTGTTCGTTTATTGCAACACAGGATTTAGGGAAACTCCATAATGATGAAACGTTCGAGGTACTTGGAAGGTTTGACAGCAGCGATGTTCGCGGTTGTAACCTGATGGTAAATTAAAAATTAAAAAGATTTTAGTCATTGAATAAAAAAAGCGAAACAATAATTTGTTTCGCCCGCTTTTTATTATATGTAATGATAAAATTATTTCGAATACAATGCAATAATTTTCAAAATAACCTGGACTGCCTTTTCCATGCTTTCCACAGGAACATATTCCATTTTACCGTGGAAGTTATGTCCGCCTGCAAATATGTTGGGGCAGGGAAGTCCCATGAATGAAAGTCTTGCGCCATCGGTTCCTCCGCGGATAGGAACAACTTTCGGAACAATGCCAATTTCTTCCATTGCTTTTTTTGCGGTTTCAACAATGTGAAATGTTTTTTCAACTTGTTCACGCATGTTGTAATATTGATCTTTTATTTCAAGAACGACTGTATTTTCGCGGTATTTGGCGTTCATGTAATCGACCGTTTGTTTGATGAAAACTTTTTTAGCTTCAAATTTTTTACGGTCATGATCGCGGATGATATATTGGATGCTGGCATTTTCAACACTGCCTTCCATTTTTATCAGATGATAAAATCCTTCATAATCCTGTGTGAATTCAGGTCTTTCATTAACAGGTAACATGGCGTTGAATTCCATGGCGAGAATCATTGCATTTATCATTTTATCCTTAGCATACCCGGGATGAATGTTTCTTCCGTTGAAAATAACTTTAGCATGAGCGGCATTGAAATTTTCATATTCAAGTTCCCCAATACCGCCGCCATCCATGGTATAAGCAAATTCTGCATTGAATTTTTCCACATCGAATTTATCAACGCCGCGACCTATTTCTTCATCAGGAGTAAACCCAATTTTTATTGTTCCGTGTTTTATTTCAGGATGGTCAATTAAAAATTTTACGGCAGTCATTATTTCAGCAATTCCTGCTTTATCATCGGCGCCAAGTAATGTATTTCCATCAGTAGTTATTAGTGTTTGTCCTATGTATTCTAATAATTCAGGAAATTCTTTAGTGGAAAGAACAATATTTTTTGTTTGATTCAAAACAATATCTTTACCATCGAAATTTTGAAGGATCTGCGGATTCACGTTAACACCGGGCATATCAGGGCTTGTGTCCATGTGAGCAATGAAACCTATTACAGGGATTTTCTTAGTAGTGTTAGCAGGAAGTGTAGCCATCAGGTAACAATGTTCATCGAGTGAAACATCTTTCAGCCCCATTTCCTGAAGTTCGTTTTGTAATATCTTTGCAAGATCAAATTGTTTTGATGTGCTTGGATAAGTCTGTGAGTTATCATCAGACTGTGTATCGATTTTTATGTATTTCAAAAATCTTTCAAAAACTTCTTTTTTCATAAATAGTAATATTTAAAATTTAACCACAGAGAAAACTGAGTACGCACAAAGAGCACGGAGTTTAGTATCCATGTATTAATCGTTTGATACCATCTTTTAATTTAACTACATTAAAATTTATTAGCAAACCAATTCTGCATTTAGATAACTTCAAATATGTCAAAACTTGTGCAACATGAATATCATTTATTGCATCAACTGATTTTATTTCAATAACCACGCTATTTTCAACAAGTAAGTCAATCCTATAACCGCATTCCATTTTTATTTCTTCATAAATTAAAGGAAGTGGTTTTTCTTTTTCTACAACTAATCCTGATTTAATAAGTTCATAAAATAAACACTCTTTATAAGCAGACTCAAGTAAACCAGGACCAAGATTGCTATGAACTTTAATTGCACACCCAATAATCTTTTCCGTTATTTCATTTTCTTTCATTCTCTCTGTTGTTTCTGTGCCTGCTCGGTGAACTCTGTGGTTATTTTTAATCTTCTTCTTTAGCCCGGAATGATTCCCATACAAAGTATGCTATAAGCCCTATAAAAGCAACTAAAGCTGTTACCTGTGCTCCAACAGAATTTTCATCACCCCAAACTTTAAGATTCAGTACTTCACCATCACCGGTAAAGAAAATGATGAATGCACCAATTACACCAAATAATGCTGCTCCTGCAATAAATCCCGATGATATAAGAATACCACGTTGAACACGGGAATTAGCCAGCTTTTCATTTTTAGTACTTTTAGTAAACCAATGATTCAGCAATCCACCAACAACAAGAGGCGTGTTAAGAGGAAGCGGAATGAACATACCTAATGCGAAAGCAAGAGGAGATATTTTAAGCCAGTTGATCAATATGGAAATAATTGCTCCTATGCCAAGTAAAACCCAGCTAACACCAGCGCCTGACATCAGCGGTTCAATAATTGCTGCCATTGCATTTGCCTGTGGTGCGGTCATTGGATTCGGGTGTTCGGGTGTTTGAACAAAACCATATGCCTGGTTTAAAATAAATATAACAATACCAACAGTTGCAGCAGAAACTAATGTCCCCAGGAATTTAAATGATTCTTGTTTTCTTGGAGTAGTTCCAAGCCAGTAACCAACTTTTAAATCGGTAATAAAACCTCCTGCCATTGACAATGCAGTACAAACAATTCCTCCAATTATCAATGAACTTACCATTCCCTGCCAACCTCTTAATCCAACGGAAACAAGTACAGCTGAAGAAAGTATCAAAGTCATTAATGTCATACCTGAAACAGGATTAGAGCCAACAATCGCTATTGCATTTGCGGCAACTGTTGTAAAAAGAAATGAAATAATCAGTACGGTTAATAAAGCTACGATTGCTTGTACCAGCGTAATTTTAACTCCGAATATCAGGAAAATAAAAACGGCGATCAATGCCAGAAATATGAACAACATCACAAAAGACATTTTCAAATCTTTTTGTGTTCTTTCAACTTTGGCTTCAGCATGAGTTTTTGCTCCCATTCCAAAAGCCAGTTTGAAAGCACTTCCAATTACTCCTGATGATTTTATAATTCCTATAATTCCGGCCATTGCAATAGCGCCAATTCCGATAGGACGAACATAAGCTTTGAAAATTTCTTCTGCTGTCATGGCATCAAAAGGATTTACTCCTCCGCTTAATGTTGCCGAAAGATTTCCAATTTCGTTGACCAGAGGTATTAGAACTAACCAGGATAATAATGATCCAACAGTTATGATCAGTGCATATCGGAGTCCAACCAGATAACCAAAACTAAAAATCAGGGCGCTTACATTGAATTTAAGAACCATTTTTACTTTGGTGGCAAGTGTTTCTCCTATAGGAATAATACGTGTTGTAATTTCTTCACTCCAAAGTTTAAATGCGGAAAAGCAAAAATCAAAAATGCCACCAATTAAACCACTAACGATAAGTAGTTTTGCCTGGGTGCCGCCTTTTTCGCCGGTCATAAGGATTTCTGTAGTAGCTGTAGCTTCGGGGAAAGGAAGTTTTCCATGCATATCTTTTACAAAATATTTGCGGAAAGGAATAAGGAATAAAATTCCTAAGAAGCCTCCCAATAGTGATGAAAAGAATATCTGCCAAAAATCAACCTGTATTTCTGGATACTTTGCCTGAAGAATATATAGGCCGGGGATTGTGAAAACAGCACCTGCTACAATTACTCCTGAACATGCCCCGATTGACTGGATAATTACATTCTGCCCGAGCGCATTTTTTTTACGCACAGCGGCTGAAGCTCCTACGGCAATAATTGAAATAGGAATGGCTGCTTCAAATACCTGTCCTATCTTTAATCCAGAGTATGCTGCAGCTGCTGAAAAAATAAGAGCCATTAATAATCCCATTCCTACAGACCATGCTGTAACTTCAGGAAACAGGCTGCTGGCTGGCATTACAGGTTTGTATTCTTCTCCCTCTTTTAATTCGCGATAAGCGTTTTCGGGTAAACTTTTAGTTTCAGTAATTTGTTCTGACATAATTATATTATTTTGAAAGGACTAAACTATAAAAATTATTTGAATAAAATGGAGAATTATTAAATAGGATTTTCTTGATATTTAATAAATCCGAATATATCAATGATATGTTCGTTTGGATTGATATAAAATACTATTGTATACCCTTTATAAATTAAATCTCTTATATTTTCATTTTCAAAATAAATTGACTTTCTGTGTTTGTAAGGATTGGGAATGATATTGTTTATTTCTTTAATAATATCATTTTTAAATTTCCTTGCTCTTGGAGGGCTGTCTTTTGCTATATAATCAACCTGCTGTGAGAGCCTTGAAATAAAAGAATCTTTAACCCTTATTTTCATTTTTTTTAATAATGTTTTCAAGATTATTTTCCAAATCTTCTATAGAATGATAAGTGGCATTTCCTTCTTTTACCTGATTAAATTCATTCAGAAGGTAGTTTTGTATGGATAAGTATTTCTCATCTTCGGTGATTACTTCAATCTCATTTTTTTTAAATTTTCCCAGTAAACGCATGAGATTATTATAAATGTTGTCGCTAACGCGTATCCGTAATGTTTGCATGTTTTCTTACTTTAGAAACAAAGATATTATTTTTTTAGAAAATATTTTTAAATTTTATCTAAATCAATTTCCAATAATTCATCCCATTTTGTAGTAAACTTTTTTGAAAGCTTTTCCTGCCTGAGCTTCCATCTGCGGTGTGTACCCTGTATGGCATATTTTACAACATCTTTTCCCATAGTTGCAGTGATGCGGTCGAGAACGGGCATTATTTTTTTTTGTTTACTTCTGTCAATGTTATCCCAAAAGCTGAGCTGTTCGTGGGTTGCAGGAATTAATTCAGTAAACATCACTCCAGCTTTTTTATATCGGTATCCTTTTTTAAATAATAATTTTAGAAGTTTTGCAGCATGTTCAATTAGTTCGGGAGTATTGTTTGTAGGAGTTGTAATATGAAGCGTTTTAAAATTCACGTATTTTGGATCATCCGAAAAACGGTTTGTCATAACAAAAACCGTTATTACGGTTACGTAAGAATTTTGTTTACGCAGTTTTTCAGCACATCGTGATGTGAAAGTAGAAACCGCTTCTTCAAGAATAGAGTACTCGGTAACAGCTGTTCCAAATGAGCGTGAGTGGGTAATTCCTTTTTTACCTGGCGGATTTGATTCCATCGAAATGCATGGTTTTCCGCGAAGCTCCTCAACTGTTCGTAACCCAACTATATGCAAATGTTTGCGTATCCAACTGTCATTCATTTTTGATAAATCCAATGCATTGAGAATATTTTGTTCTTTCAAAAATTTTGAAAATTGCCACCCGATACCCCAGATATCGTTGACCGGTGTAAGTTTCAGTGCTTTTTCAAAATCATTGCTGTTGGTCAAATCCATTACCCCGTTAAAGGCATCATGTTTTTTTGCAAGATGATTGGCTACTTTAGCAAGGGTTTTTGTTGTACTGATTCCAACAGAAACAGGAATGCCTGTCCATTGCAAAACGGTATTTCTGATTTTATGTCCATATGCTTCATAATCTTTTATATTCATACCTGATATTTCAAGGAAAGCCTCGTCAATACTATAGATCTCAATATCTGATGAAAAGTTATTAAGTATTTCCATTACACGATTCGACATATCGCCATATAATGCAAAGTTGGAAGAAAATACGGCAACATTATTTTTTTCAATAATATCGGTCATGTGAAATGCAGGCTCTCCCATTTTTATTCCGATTTCTTTAGCTTCTTTTGAGCGCGAAATAACACAACCATCATTGTTTGAAAGCACCACCACGGGCTTATTTTCAAGCCGGGGAGAAAAAACTTTTTCGCATGAAGCATAAAAACTGTTGCAGTCGATTAATGCAAATATTTTTTTCAATGAGATGTTCTTAGAATTTTTAAGTGTGTTATGTTTATACAAAAATAAAGAAAGCCCGGAAGATTTCCGAGCTTTCAAAATATTTGTTGAGAAAATTAATTGATAACAATTTTCTTGTAACCTACATTTCCATTTTCATTATATTTCAATAAGTAAACGCCTTTTGAAAGATTACTTAAATCAATTTGTTTGGTGAAAATAGTATTATCTTTTGCAATGTTTTCAGAGTAAACAGTTTTTCCAACAAGATCTACGATATCAATATTATAATTTCCATTGATTGAATTTATAATTGATAAAGTAATATTGTCGGTAGCAGGATTAGGATAAACGCTTACAGTTTGGTCTAACAGTTCAGCAATGTCAACAGTGCTTTGAACCGTAACATCTTGTGTTGAAGTCATTAAATTAAAACCGGTAACAGTTAATTTAGCAGTAGCACCGGCAGTTAACCCATGAGTGATTGTAACCTGTCCTGAAGCATTAGTTAAAGCAGATGTTGGTTGATTGGTACCATCCCAAATTGAAACCAGTGCGTTTGCAAATGGAGTTCCGTTTACAGTAACTGTCGTTGTAAATGGGTCGGTGGTAACAATGCTGTTTGATAAAACGATATCTTTTGGAGTATCTGTTCTGATTTGTAATGCAGGGTCGCCAAAGACAGTCCAGGTTTTCATTGTACCTAAATAAGAGCTCATTTCTGAATAAGCTAATGCACCACCATTTACTACAATTGAACCAAAATGAGTTTTTCCATGGTCAGTGTTAGTACCTGACTCGGGGTTGGTGTATGTATGTCCTCCAACTACCATATCATTCAGGTAGTCTTGTCCTGCCATTGGTTCGGTCCAATCCTGACTAACAGATGACATAAGTGCTGCAACTGCACCACCACCTGATTTACGTAACCATGCTTCAGCAAAACAAATGGATGAACCATTAAAATTTCCGTTAAGACAAGCAACGCTGAAAATAAACGGAAGTTTTTCTCCATTTGTCAAACTGTTAACGTTAGTATTACTATAATTTGTGGATACCCATAAGTTATAATCTCCGTGTCCACAATAATTAGCAATACTTACTCCACCATTAACTGCTGTAGAAACATTACTTGCAGAGTTAGATTCTAATAACGTAGCGTTAGATGTGTAAGTAAATTTACTTAACTTATTATTATAAATATTTGCAACATGTGAATAATCATATTCGTTATCATCACCTTGGCCGTTTGAAGCAGGACTGCCAATGGTTAAAGATTTTTTATACCAGGTACCGCTGGCTGTAGGTGTTTTTTCGTAATTAATGGTTTTGTTCACTTGAGTTGTAACATCTGTTGTTGAAGAAACTGAAAATCTTCCAACACATATATCTATGTTGTTATCTGTACCGACAACACAACCTAACATTGGATCTGTTGCGCCTGTTGTCTGATTATAACTAATCGTTGGAGATTTCACATCAGCATAATCGCCAACTAATAATACATAAAATAGTTTTGTATTTGCAGTATATGCATTTTTAATTGTTGTAGTTACATCAGTTCCTGCTGTTACAGTTTGTAAAGTAACACTATATCCCATTTGTTTTTTCCAGTCGATGTATGGCTGAACAGCGGAAGCATAAGTAGAAGTAGTAATAACTAATATATCACCGGTTTCACCTACTTCGTTTGACCAGTTTGTTTTATTATTATCAAAATTGATAAATACATTTTTGTACATATCCAATGCTTCATTCACTTCAGTCTTGCTAATACTGGTTAGTGGATTTACAGGTGTAGTATTGTTTTCAGTAAGTTTAACGTTAATGGTATTATATACTCTTAATATCTTTTTTGCAGCATTATACTGCATAGGGTATACATATACACTTGTTCCTCTAACATTCCTGATAATAAAAGGATCGACAGTTGTTGCAAGGTCAACAGGATACCATGCATCAACTAAAGAAGCCGGATCAATTTCATAAGGAATTGTTGAAGGGTCCTGGTTGCGTGTAATAGTTCCTCTTGAAGGTAAGAGCGGAAAATCCAAATTATAATCAGTATATGTTCCGTTTTCAACTTCCATAGAAACATTTTTTTCTGGATCTAATTGAACGGTAGCATGTATAATAGGTAATTCAGCGTATCCTTTTTTATTAGTAGATACGCCATTTTTTTCAAATTCAATAGATGAGTATGTAACTCCATTTTCAGTTCTTTCTGTGATTTTAAAATTATCAATAGTAAAAAGTAAATTCATAACGTTACTTTTTACCTGGTTGAATTCAACAGAAAAGTTTTTTCCTTTTCGGTTTACTTGTGCAGAGCTGTTAAGCCCCATAAAGCAAAGTGCACTAATGACGATTATCGTCATAAATTTAAAGTGTAAATAATTTTTTTTCATAATGTTTTAGAGTTTGGTGTAATTAAATTTTAATTTATATTCATTTTTGTTTGTATTATTTTAATATTAATTTTCTTGTTATAGTTTTATCATTTGTAGTAAGTATACAGTGGTAAATACCTGCTTTATATTTTTCGGCGTTAAATGTTAATGAATAATTTCCGGCAGGTTTATTTAAATCATTTGCAAGCGTTTCTATTTCTTGTCCAAAAGTATCGAATACTTTTATTTTTACATTACTGGTTTTCTCAATACTATAATTAATAGTTGTTGAATAAGTAAATGGATTCGGGAAACAAGTCATTGCATTATTACCAATATTCACATCATTAATAGATAAGCTGGATATAGCAATAGGTGGGAAAAGAATATAATCAATCCACGCGCAATCATCTCCATTTGACATGGAATAATCTTTAATATACGACCATTTGAAAGTAGTTGTCCCTGGTGTTACCGGGAATACCTGGCGTGTCCATCCCATTTCGCCTGACCAAGAGCCTGCTTCAACATCATTGATATAAAATTTTAAAAAGTCATAATTACTTTCTGATGATACTTTTGCATAGAAAGAAATACTGTCGTCAGCAAGAACATTAAATGTAATACTTATGTCTGAATTTTCCTGATTCGGAATAGTTCCTGATTTTGCAGAATAAATTCCTTCGTAAGGTAATGTATTTAAAATAACCCATGGATATGTACTTTGTTCCCAATCAAATTTTGTAATATCGCCTGTTTCCCAGTCTTCATCAACAATTCCAATCATTAAATTAAATGGTTTTTGTGCTGAGTATAACCCTGATGTTAGAGTATTATTTAATGATAATATACTTCCATTAACAGCTGTTGGGTTAACCGTTATATTAAATGTTGCATTTGAAGCTCCTGAAATAGCATTTAGTGTCCCAAGGTTTGTATTTGCATTGATAATTGTAGCATCACCTTCACTCAAAGATAAATTGCTAAATGAATTTATTGCATCGGAATGTCCAATATTTGTAGATGAAATAATAATATTGGCATTTTCTCCAATATCAAGTCTTCCATTGCCATTGCCTGTTGCATTATCATCAATAGTTATATCCCCTATTGAAAGCAAAGGTGCGTTTAAAACAACATTAAATGATACGTTCCATGTATTGCTTCCATCAGTAACTACAATAGTAAAGTGTACGATATGCTGGTCGGGAACATAATTGGCTACAGTAAATGCAAATGCATTATTTTGAGTAGAAGATAATCCATTAGTAATAGTGCCCCACGTAGCTGTACTATCAGTAATAGTTATATATGTATCGTTTGTTCTAAGTTTTGCTGTAACATTTGATGCTATTGCTTGGCCAACATTTTGAAGTGTTATATCAAGTGTAATGTTTTCACCAAAATCAGCAAGACCGTTATTATTACCTGTTGCATCATGTAGTGTATTACTTGTATAAATCACATATGGGCCAGTTGGAGAAGCAACATCTAATGAGTCAATAAATGGAGCTCTGTTTTGTTTTGTAGCAACAATATACGCTTTACCGGGTATTGTAAAAGGATCTATATTAATTGTAGCAACGCCATTGGAATCGGCTAATGCAGCGCCATGTAAAACATTTGCCATTGAAACAGCAACATAAGCCCAGGGTTCAGTATTAACCGTAAAACTTGATGAACCAAGCGGAATAAGTGGAGTATAACTTGCATCTAATTGAGCGGGTACACCAAAATAAATCATAAGAGAAGGGTCACCCATCAGGTGATATATTTCCCAATAATATTCAGCTTCACTTGAGCCCGATTGAGTAACAGCAAGGTTTCCTGCAAATACCATTTGATCTTGCGAAGCATACCATTCGCTGCGTGCTTCACTATGGTCATGAAATGTTCTGTCGTAAGCACCCAGTGAAGTTGCGCTATAGGTTGGGTTAACAACAACGGTTTTATAACCTGTTCCCCACCAGAAATCTTCATCCCAAGTAGTAGTGTTTGATCCTCCAATATAGCCAACAGCTCCTTTGTTGCTTGCACGTAAGAGTTCTTCTCCAAAACAGTCGCCATCAAACGTATTCGTTAAACAACAGTTTCCTACCATTAATGGATATTTATGTGCATTAGCTAAACTGGCAATTTGTGAAATAGAAAATTGCGGATCGTACCATCCATCAGAGCTTCCGTGTGCTGTATAATTTGCATAACATACTCCGTCGCTTATATTTTGTCTTATAGTAGTTGCACTGCTTCCGGATACGGAATATAAATAAGTGCTTGATGTTAGTCCATGTGCAATATTAAAATATGTTGAAGTACCATAATTGATTTGTCCGTCGCCATGTAATGGACCGTAAGTAGCGTCTTGTCCTGCAATCATTACACATTTTCCAAGATAAGAGGGATCGGGCATTAAGTATTGTTCATACTCCAAAGTTTTATCAATTTGTGGTTGTAGTTGAACGGTTGTAGATGCTGAAAACCTTCCGTAATATATTTCAGGAAGATAATCACCGGTGTATTCGCAATAATATAAATCAGAAACATGAGAGCCTGTATTGCCTGAGAATGAAGGGATTTCAGCAACATCACCTACAAGTAAAACAAATGAAGGAGCCGGGTCAGATGGAGTTGCATTATCATATAAATTTTTTAAATAATTTTTTATTGAAGTTGTAGTTGTCCCAACCTGTGAATCGTTGGTATAAGCTTCAATGACCTTAAATCCTTTTTTTGTTTTCCATTGAATGAAAGGTTGAAGTTGCGACTGAAAAGTAATGGGAGATACAATTACATACTTTACAGGATATGTTGTAAGTGCATCTTTAGCAGCTGATGTTTTATAATTTACCAATTGATTAGAATACATACTCTCAAAATAAGGAGAATAATTTTTTTTCTTTTCATACATGGTTTTAGTAATATCAGCGTCATTGAAAGTAATTTCAACTTTAATATCGTTATAAATTTTTATAGTATTTGTTACAGGATTATATCTTACAGGTGCAATATCAAGTCTTCCAATTCTTACACCACGCATCGTTCCTATAATATTTACATCAACAAGATCATCACTGTTATACTGGTTTGAAGAATAAGTTACAGGATTATATTCAAAATCAGGAAGTTTTTTATTCAGGTCTTTTGAAACAGGCGGTTGTGAAGGCATTAGCTTTTCGCTGATTCCGTAATCGGATAATTTATATTCAGTTTCTGTATAGTTAACAACTTTTACATTAACCGTAGCTCCAAAAGGAATTTCAATCAATTTTCGCAGCATTGGAAGTTTAGGGTCTCCTATGTGATTTGAATAACCATAATCGGGAATAGAAAGCTCATAGAAAATTCCTTTTTCTGTTTTAACACTTTTATATGTTAATTCAGTAAATGTGTTTGAAAAAGAAAGTTCATTATAATTATTGGCATTGATTTTTAGAGCTGATTTGCCTTCTCTAATTTTAATTTCACCCGCATACATATTAGTACTTAAAAGAAAAAATACAGAAAGAAAACTGATGTAAAAAAATTTTAAAATTATTTTCATTTAATATGTTTTAGTAAAAAATAGCATAAGTGTTTTTATTAATTTATCTAACAAATATACGTAGAAAATTAGTTTTAAAAAAATAAATCTAATAAATATTTAAACTATATCATATATTAAATTTAATATATGATAGCTTTTTATATTAAATATTCGGCGATAAACATAAAAATTATTATGAAAATCTCAAAAACTTCAACTTAAAATAAAGAGAAATATTAAACAGAAAGGTTGTTTTTGCTGAGAATTATTTTTTCAGATTTAATCCTGTTTTTTCAATAATGGAATAAAGGTCATCTTTGCGAATAGGTTTACTCATATAATCATCCATTCCAGCTTCAAGGCATCGTTCCCTGTCCCCTTCAAGTGCATTGGCAGTTAAAGCAATAATTTTAGGTCTGATATGGGCGGGGATTTTATCAACAATTATTTTTGTAGCTTCAAATCCATCAATTACAGGCATCTGAATGTCCATAAAAATAAGGTCGACGGATTCATTTTCAATTATTTCTAATACTTCTTTGCCATTAGTTGCAACCATAGCACTATAGCCAAAGCTTTCTAATATTTTAAGCATAAGCTTACGGTTAATCATATTGTCTTCGGCTATAAGAATTTTAAACGGGTATTTTTCTGAAAGCAATGAACCTTCACGTTTCACCGTATTTTTTTGTTTATCAGTTTCCATGAAAGTAGTATGTTCTTCAGGTAATTCGGTTTTTATTGAAAAGAAGAATGTTGTTCCTGACCCTTTTTTACTTTCGACCCAGATTTTACCACCAAGCAGTTCCGACATTTTTTTACAAATTGCCAGTCCAAGCCCTGTACCCTGATATTTTCGCGTTAAAGGCTCTTGCTCATTTTCCTGTTCATAAGGAGAAAAAAGTTTTTTCTGTAATTCATCAGATATACCTACTCCTGTATCTTTAACCGAAAAAATCAGCTCTACAATATTCAATTGTTTTTTTCCTGTTTCTAATTTCAATTCAATATCACCATGTTCAGTAAATTTTATTGCATTGCTTAATAGGTTCGCAAGAATTTGTTTCAATCGTTTTTTATCGGTAAAAATAAAACCGGGTACACCTTTTTTAATATTGTATGACATCCCGATTTTCTTTTCAAGTGCAGCCGGAGAAAATAATTTTAATGATTCTTCAATGGTTTCTGTAAGGCTAAATGTCGTGTTTTCCAGTTTGAATTTGCCATATTCCAGTTTTGAAAAATCAAGGATATCATTTAATAATAATATCATATTTTCACCACTGATACGTATCATATCAACCAGGTATTTTTGTTTGGAATTAAGGCTGGTTTCGAGCAATAGGTCGGTAACACCAATAACTCCCGACATAGGAGTACGTATTTCGTGGCTGACAAATGCAATAAAATCAGACTTGGAACGATTGGCACGTTCTGCTTCTTCTTTTGCTCTTTTTAATTCTTTTTCAGTATTTTTATATTCTGAAATATCGGCAAATATGCTGAATGCTCCCAGGTACTTATTATTTTTCCCGAAGCGTGGTGTTGCCGTTACCCTTATAACTCTTATAGTTTTATCTTTTCGGGTGATTTCAGTAAGGTAAGTACTTTTTATTCCTTGTTTTCTTTGTTCTGTTTGTTCCAGGCAAACTTTTAATTGTTCATCCGTTGTGAATTCACGAATATTTTTCCCTACTAACTCTCCCTTGTTCAATCCAAAAATATATTCTGCTGCAGGGTTTGCAAAAAGAAAATTTTCTTTTTCATCAACAATACTAATCCCTTCGCTTTGATTTTCGACCATGGTACGGAAAAGACCTTCTCTTTTACCTAGTTCTTCAAAAGATAAATTATCGTTGGTATTTAAGATTTTTAAATCAATATTTGAGTTATTGTTATATTCGTTTTGAAGGGAGTTTAATAAATGAATTGCCTTCTGCTGTTCTTCTACCGGAAAATATTTTTTAATATTTTCTTCAAGATTTTTTATATTTAAAATTTCCATGTTTTGCCAATCGGTCTGATTCGAATGGATAAAATTAAGAAATTTTTCGATAGAATTATTTTTATCAATTGAAAATAAAAATTAATATTGCAAAGTGAATAATATATGAAGACAATTATTGCTATAGCATTTTTGATTTTTTCTTATGTGTTAGGATTTGCACAGGATTCGCTGGTTTTTAAAGGACATTATAGCGGTAAAAATTTGTATGTATTAAATCCTTCGTGCGGTAAAGATACGATATTTACTGTTTCGAAAGTGCTTGTTAACAGGGAACCTACTAAAGATGAAATAAAATCAAATTCTTTTGAAATTGATTTTTCATTGCTGGATTTGAATAATGATGAAAATGTAGAAATAAAAATATTCTATAAAAGCGGATGCAAACCAAAAATAATTAACCCTGAAGTACTTCAATCACTAAGCACATTTTCATTTATGAACACAAAAGCTGATAAAGCCGGAAAAATAACATGGAATGTAAAAGGAGAAGTTTTTAGTGCATTCACTGTTGAACAATTTCGGTGGAATAAGTGGGTAACTGTAGCTGAAATTGAAAATACAGATACGGTAAAGAAAAATAATTATGCTTACGATAGTAAACCTCATTTTGGACTTAATACTTTTCGTATTTCACATACCGACGAAAAAGGAAATATTGTTTATTCAAAACAAATAAAATTTAAAATTCCTACAATTAAAGAAGTTTTTATTTCTGCTCTTAAAGTTACCGATGTAATTACTTTTTCTTCAGAAACAGCTTATGAAATTTTTGATGATAAAGGTAAATTCATTATGGATGGGACAGGTACACAAGTTAATATTTCCGATTTATCAAAAGGAAAATATTCGGTGAATTACGATAATAAAACTGAAATTATTTCAAAGAAATAGTTGAATATACAGTATTCCCCAAATTATTATTTATACCGACAGAAAAGAGTTTTGCAAAAATATTTTTTGTTTTCTGTACGGTATAACTCGTTCTAAACAGTTTTGCCTTTGCAAACCTGATAAGAACGAGTATACTTAGTAAAATCAAAGAATTTAAAATTTTTCTTGTTCTTCAATAGTACGTTTTGAAATTTGCCGAACAGGAAACCACGAGGTAATGATACCAATTACCAGATCGATAATTAATACAAGAATAAAATCATAAGTTCGCATTTCAACTGGATAGTTGGTTATAACAAAGGTACCGTCATCGGGCATTTTTATGAATCCATATTTTTGTTGTAACCAGCAAACCAATACTCCAAAAGCCAATCCCAGCAATGTCCCGAAAAATGTGATCATCATTCCTTCTGTAAAAAATATTTTCCTGATAAGTTTTTTATCGGCACCCAAGCTCCAGAGAATAGTAATATCTTTTTTCTTGTCAAGTATGAGCATCGTAAGTGTTCCAATAATATTGAATGTTGCAACCAATAGTATAAAAGAAAGAATAAGTATAATGGCCCATTTTTCCGATTTCATTATTTTGTATAATAATTCCTGTTGCTGGAAACGGTTTTTAATTACAAATTTATCACCGGAAATTTTTTCAACTTCTTTTTGTATGGTTTCAATATCAGCATTGGGATTTATACCAAGTTCTACAGAGGTAACTTCATTTTTGTAATCCAATAATTTTTGTGCGAAACGCAATGGAATAAGAATATACTTTATATCAAATTCCTGGTTAACAGAAAGAACTCCCGAGGGGAACAACACTTCTGAATTAAATGCCTCAAGAGGGTTTAATAAACTTACATCCCCTCTGCGGGGTACATATATTTCCAAAGGATTAAGATAATCATTCAGTTGCAAACCCAGGTTATATGCCACGCCATTTCCTACTAAAGCATAATTATTACTGTCGTTTTGTAAAACAAATACACCATCGATGATCATAGTATCCAGCCTGCTCATTTTCCCATAGTCAGGGTTGATGCCTTTTATAGTTGCGATAAATTGTTTGTCTTTATACTTTAATAATGCATTTTCTTCAATAACATCGGTAAGGTAAACAACACCGGGAATTTTTTTTATTTTATCTTCAGGCAATGTGGTAACGTCAAAAGTTTTTCCTTCTTTAGGCGTAATCTGAATTTCGGCATTAAAGGTGTTGAACAGTTTAACTACTACCGATTCAAACCCATTGAAAACACTGAGTATTACAATAAGCGCAGTGGTGCCGATAGTAAAACCCAGGACAGAAATACCGGAAATAATATTTATTATGTTATGCGATTTTTTCGAGAACAGGTAACGCTTTGCTATGTATAACGAAGTGTTCAAGATTTTTTGATTGTTATTTTTTTAAAAGGTTCTCTATTTTTTCTATATAATCAAGAGAATCGTCGAGAAAGAAATCCAATTCAGGAATGACACGCACTTGTTTACCTATGCGGATTCCAAGGTTTTTCCTGATTTCTTTTGTGTTTTGTTTTATTTTTTCCAGTATATCTTTTTTATCGATACTTCCTGTTGAAAAAATACTTAAATATGTTTTAGCAACACCAAGGTCGGGTGATACGCGAACCTGTGTTACAGTGATCATTGCATTGGCATACATGCCGCGGCTTTCGACCTGGAAAATATTACTCAGGTCTTTTTGAATAAGTCTTGAAACTTTTTGTTGTCGTGTGCTGTCCATAATAGGCAAAGGTAATATTTATATATTAAATAGATAATATATAATATCAAATTGAAAATTGTGATTCTATTTATTGATTGTAACGACTATAAAAATTTATCTTTGTATCAAAATTATTTTTTCGATGAATTTTTTTTCAAAAATATTCAGCTATTTACTTTTTGGGTTGCTGCTTTTATTTTCATTACTGCCTTTTTGGTTGCTTTATATTTTATCGGACGCACTTGCTTTTATATTGTATGGTGTTTTGAAGTACAGAAAAAAAGTAGTATACAAAAACCTTGCAGGAAGCCTTAACCCGGATATTGACATAAATAAAACCGCGAAAAAATTTTATCGTTTTTTAGCCGATGTTTTTTTAGAATCAATCAAATGTTTTACCATTCGTAAAAAAAATCTTTTAAAAAGAATTACTTGCGACAATCCTGAAATAATGGAACAGTATGCAAAAGAAAACCGCAGTGTAATTTTCATGTCGGCACATTACGGAAATTGGGAATATTTGATTTATGCGATGAATATTTTTTTTCCTCACCTTGCCATTGGCGTTGGGAAACCCTTGACAAACCAGGTGATGAATAAACTTACCAATGATAGAAGAAGCCGATTTGGAATGAAAATTATCAATGCGCTGAATATAAAAGAAGAATTTGCAAAAGATAAAGATACATTAACAGCAAGTTTATTTTTATCCGACCAATATCCGGGAGGCAAGAACAAAGGGTTTCCAAAAATATTTCTGAATAAAGAAACTGAATTTTTATATGGTGCCGAAAAATATGCGAAGGATTATAATTATCCTGTAGTTTATGCAGATGTGGAAAGATTAAAACGCGGTCGATATAAAATTCATTTAATAAAAATTACCGATGAACCAAAGCAAACGGCTTACGGTGAAATTATGAATTCATATATTTCTCTCCTTGAAAAAACCATTCAGCGTGCGCCCGAATACTGGCTTTGGTCGCATAAACGCTGGAAACATATTGATGGATTTTATAACTAATAAAAAAATATTTCAAATAAATATTCTTAAAATTAGCCAACCCTAAGGTTAAAACTTTCGTCTTCCTAAAAAACGATACTAACCTGTTATTTAAAAACTATTTTTCAAAACCTGATATTTATGAAAAAACTATTTGTTTTAATATATTGTTTTGCATTTGCATTATATATAAATGAAAGCAAGGCACAATGTGTAAATGCCGATTTTTCACTAGGTGATTTTACAAACTGGACAGGTTCAACTGGAGAAAATATTTCTGGAGTATATAGTAATTTAGTAGCTGGCATTGTTGCAGGTACAATAAATTCTCTTCCATCAACTCCGGGAAGACAAACAATTATAAATGCTCCAGGAACAGATCCGAATACTCAAAATCTTTTAAGTGTTTTACCTCCTGCATGGTATTCTTGTCGTTTAGGGAACGATTTATGTTCACAATGTGTTGGAGGAAATCCGCAGGTGGAAAGATTGCAATATACTTATAATGTAAATTCATCAAACAGTATTTTTACATATCAATATGCTTTGGTTTTTCAGTTACCTTCCGATTTGAACCATGACAGTACAGGTATGCCAAAATTTACTGTTGAAGTTTTGAATCAATCAGGAAATTTGATTGATTCCGTTTGCGGGCATTATGAAATTTCAGCTGCTGGAACACTTCAGGGATTTCAGAAATGTAAATCGCTTTCAACAGTTTGCTCTCCTAACGATAGTGTTGCATGGAAAGACTGGACAATGCAAAGTTTTGATTTATCAGATTATATTAATCAAAATGTAACTATACAGTTTACAACATATGATTGTGCTCAGGGAGAGCATTTTGGTTATGCATACATTTCCTGCTATTGTGGTTCATTAGAATTAGTACAACAAAATTGCGGTTCTTCTGATATTGTTACCGCTCCTGCTGGATTTACCAATTATATCTGGTCATACGAAGGAACAACTATTAATACTGTGACAAATACGATAACATTAGATTCTGTAGTAAATGGAACTATTATTTCTTGTGAAATGATTCCGGTAACAGGACTATTATGTACAGATACACTTTCTCTCATTTTAATTATAGATAATCCAATTATTACATTTACTCCGTCTGCGCCAATAATTTGTTTAGGAGAATCGGTAACAATCAACGCATCAGGAGGAGGTGCTTATGTATGGAGTACAGGTGTTTCGGGATTATCCATAACAGTAAGCCCTGCAAGCAATACTATTTATACTGTTACGACTACTACCCCTTTAGGTTGCACCAGCTCTGCTGATATTATTGTAATAGTAAATCCGTTACCATCTGGTGTTATTTCTTCAACACCGGCAAATTGTGGGATTAATAATGGGACAATTACAATAACTCCAAATGTTGGAACAGCGCCATTTACATATACATGGAGTACAAATCCAACTCAAACAACACAAACTGCAGCAGGACTTGTTAACGGTATATATACTGTAACAATAACAGATGCAAATGGTTGTTCTTCTTCTATATCTGGCGTGGTTTATGGAATTTCGCAACAAGAAATGCAGCTTACTTGTAGTGTAGATTCTGTTTCCTGTTTTGGCGGAAATGATGGAAGCATTGCTGTTACCGCATGTGGAGGAACACTCCCATATACATATCAATGGAATACGGTTCCAGTACAAACCACTTCTATTGCTGATAATCTGCCTGCGGGTATATATACTGTAACAGTTACTGATTTTAATGATTCTACAAAAACTGCAACAATTAATCTTTTTCAACCTTCCCAATTACAGCTTACGGTTAGTGCTGATTCTGTTACATGTTATGGGCAAAGTGATGGAAGTGCTACTGTTGTTGTTAATGGAGGGACTCCTCCTTATAATTTTATATGGAACACATCTCCACCACAAATAGCAACAACTGCAACCGGGGTATCTGCGGGATCATATACAGTTACAGTAACTGATAATAATGGATGTATGGCAAATGCAACTGTTGTTGTTTGTCAACCAACAATGCTTTACGTTTCTCTTATTAGTGAAAATGTGCAATGCGATAGTGTATGCAATGGTATAGTAAATGCTATAGTTGCAGGTGGAACTCCTCCTTATAATTATAATTGGAGTAATAGTGTTTCAAGTGCGAGTATTGCAGGTTTATGTCCGGGTTCGTACACCATTACAGTTACTGATGCTAATGGTTGTTCCTATGTTGATAGCACTACCGTTGGTACAAGTAATCATGTAGAAGCAAGCTTTTATGCAACACCTGCATCGGGAAATATTCCACTTAATGTAAGTTTTTATTTTATGGGTTCTGTGTCATCATCTAATACTTATTATTGGGATTTTGGTGACGGTAACACTTCAAATATCGCAAATCCTTCGCACACCTATACTGTTGCTGACAATTATAAAGTTGAACTTACTGTAAGCAACGGGAATTGCTCATCAACCTATCATATTTTTATTGATGCTGGGAATACAAGCTGTTATGCCATGTATAGCATTTATCCTGATACAGCTACTTTGCATCATTACTATATTGTTAATATGACGAATGGTGTTCAACCAATAAAATATTTATGGAGTTGGGGTGATGGAACACATGATACTATTCCTTATCCAAGTCATACATACAATGCAGCCGGAAATTATCTTATATGTCTTGCTATTACTGACTCTAATGGATGTACCAGCACTTATTGCGATTCATCAATAATTAATAAATCTATTAATACTATAATTTCTGTTGATGTCATTCCTTCAGATAATTCGGGAATAATAGAACACGAGATATTTGATACGTTTAATATATTTCCTAATCCCGCAAAAGATAAAATTGAAATATTATTGTCTGAGAATTTAATTTTAAGAAATAATAAAATAGAAATATATGATGTTGTAGGCAATTTGACATTGTGCAAAAGACTAGAAGGGAAAAATACAATAATTAATATAGCTAATTTAACTAAAGGTTTGTACTATGTAAAACTAAGTAGTGAAAAAGGAATTATAGTTAAGAAATTTATTAAAGAGTAAATAAATGTTTTTACTAAGCGGGCTGCTCAAGAGCAGCCCGCTTTTTTTTGTGATATCATAATTTATTGATTTTTTCGTTCTATATTTGCCATTATGAAAAATATCATGCGCATATTTCGTTATGTAAAGTCTTACTGGGGTTCGGCTTCATTGAATATTACTTTTAATATTTTGTCCGTTTTATTTTCGTTGGTTTCATTGGCAATGGTAATCCCTATTCTGCGTTTGCTTTTTGGAATACAGAAATTGGTTTTAATAAAACCCGAATTTCATTTCAGCACTGATGGTATCATAAATACATTTAATTATTATGTTAGCCAGATTATTGTTAATTATGGAAAAGAACAGGCATTGATATTTATTTGTATCCTGGTAATCATTTTATTTTTTCTTAAAAATTTATTTCGCTACATGGGTATGTACTACCTGGCAACAGTACGAAACGGAGTAGTGAAAGATTTGCGTAACGACCTTTACCAGAAAGTTCTTATTCTTCCACTATCATATTATTCCGAACAAAAAAAAGGTGATATTATAGCCCGCATGACCAGCGATGTTCAGGAAGTGGAATGGTCGATCATGAGTTCACTCGAAATGATTTTTCGTGACCCTTTAAACATTGTGGTTTTTTTGGTAACGCTGATGATAATGAGTCCGCAGCTTACGATATTTGTTTTGATCCTTTTGCCTTTAACAGCTTTTTTGATAAGCAAAATTGGAAAAAGTTTAAAAAGAAGTTCTGATAAAGTTCAGAATAAAATGGGAATTATTTTATCGGTAATTGAAGAAACTCTTTCGGGGCTTAGAATTATCAAGGCTTTCAATGCTATTGATTATTCAGGAAAAAAATTCAAAAAAATGAATGATGGCTACACCAAAATAATGACAAGGGTTTATAGGAAACGCGATCTTGCAAATCCGTTGAGTGAATTTTTAGGAGTATTGGTAGGAGTAATTATAATTTGGTTCGGAGGAAAATTTGTTCTTAGCAACAACAGCAGCGTATCTCCCGAAGTTTTTATTGCGTATGTAATTATTTTTTCACAGATAATTCCACCGGTGAAATCGTTTGTTACAGCATTTTATAATATTCAGAAAGGTGCAGCCAGTGCCGATCGTATTAAACAGGTTTTAGATGCAGAAGAGGTTATTGAAGAAAAATCCAATGCAAAAAAAGTAAAAGAATTTCAGAAAAATATTTCATACAATAATGTTTCATTCACTTACGAAAAAGAAGAAGTGCTAACGAATGTAAACCTTGTTATTGAAAAAGGAAAAACCATTGCACTTGTAGGACCCAGTGGTGGCGGCAAATCCACGATGGTTGATTTATTACCGCGTTTTTACGATTGTACAAAAGGTGAAATATGCATTGACGGTGTTCCGATAAAAGATTATGTGATTTCTGATTTGCGAGGATTGATGGGAATTGTAACGCAGGAGTCGATTTTATTTAATGATACGGTTTTCAATAATATTGCATTTGGGCTCGAAAATGTTGATAAGGAAAAAGTGATCGAAGCGGCTCGGATTGCTAATGCGCATGAGTTCATCATGGAACTGGAAAACGGTTATGAAACAAATATAGGAGATCGCGGTATTAAGCTTTCGGGAGGACAACGACAACGATTAAGCATTGCACGGGCAGTTTTGAAAAATCCCCCGATTTTAATTCTTGATGAAGCAACATCTTCACTCGATACCGAGTCGGAACGATTGGTGCAAGAGGCTTTGGAAAAATTAATGAAAAACCGGACATCAGTTGTAATCGCACATCGTTTGTCAACCATACAACATGCCGATGAAATAATTGTTTTACAAAAAGGAGAAATTGTTGAACGTGGCAAACATGCAGATTTGCTTGAGATAAACGGGATTTATAAAAAACTTTGCGATTTACAATCATTCAATTAATATGAACTTTTTTGGCAAATTGAAATCGCCAGATTCTCATCTATCAAGACTTTTCAAAAAGTTTTCGTTTTTATTTTATCTCTTTGTTTTTTCCGTTCCAGTTTTTTCACAGCAATATAATTTTAAAAATTATACTGTAAAAGATGGCCTTCCCAGCAACGAGGTTTACCAGGTTATCCAGGATTCCAAAGGCTACATGTGGTTTGCTACCGATTATGGTGTAAGTTGTTTCGATGGGTATAAATTTAAAAACTTTAATACAAAAGATGGCTTGCCTGATAATACTATTTTTGAAATTTATGAAGATTACAAAGGTCGCATTTGGTTTATATCACGTTCAGCTAAGCTTTCTTATTTTTATAATGATAGCATTCATTTGTATTGGAATAATGATAAGTTTTTAAAGTATATTGGAGATGTGCCTAATATTATAAATAAAACATTTAGTGTTGATGAACAGGATAATGTTTGTATTGGAATATATACAAAGGGCATTTTTAAAATAAGTAAGACAGGAAGGGTATATAGAAAAAATTCATACAATTTGAATATTTATACTTATGTTTTTAATATTGAAAAAAATATAGTCTATTTAGATTATCCCGATACTACAAAATCTTATAAATATGATAAAGGAATTGTTGCTTTTATAAAAGAAAACAATAAATTTTATAAAATCAAATTAGATGAAAAAAATGTGTTAGTAAATGTGATGCCAATCTTATGTATTAGAGGAAATACAGGAAATATATACTTTTCAATTAATAGTATAATACATTGTATGAACAAAATTCCCGAATATATATATTATACTTTTCAAAACAACAAAATAATTTCTCTATATATTGATATAGAGAACAATTTATGGGTTGGTACCCAATTTGGAGGTTTTTATTCTTTTAAAGATGGTGATATAACTAAAGAACCAGAATTACACTTGTTAAAAGATAAAGCAGGGACAAGCATATTACGTGATAAAGAAGGAGGTTATTGGGTTACTACAATTTATGATGGTATTTACTATTTCCCTTCTATAAAGTATAAAACTTATAATTCAACAAATGGTTTAGCCGAAGATGCGCAAAATATTTTAGAAACTGATGGCAAATCTATTTATAGCGCCACATTATTAAGTCCATATATAAATAAAATTGCAGAAAGGAAAATAAAAAAGATTAATTTTTTTAATGACTCCAATAAATCAATAACATCAATATTTTATGATACAGCAAATAAAACATTATGGATAGGAACGAGAAAATATTTATACCTGTTAAAAGATAAAAAAATTAAAGAATTTAATAGATATTTCTATATGCCTGGTCATTATTTTCCCGGATGTTCTTTTGTTAGTGGAGAGATAAATGAAATTGCACAAACAAAAAACAAGAAAATATGGTATGGTACAATAAATGGATTATGTAATGTAAATAAAGATACAGTATATACATATAAACCCCCAAAATCATTTTTACGCACCTATAGTTTACTTGAAGATAAAGAAAATACCTTTTGGATTGGAAGCAATGATGGGTTATACAAATTTGAAAATGGGAATTATAAATATTACGGAAATAAAAATCCACTACTAAAAAATAGAATCACATCAATAAAAAGAATTGATATAGATAGTTGTATATTGATTGCTACCAAGGGAGCAGGAATATTGGTAATGAAAGGTAATAATGTATTACAAATAAGTGAAAAAGATGGGCTCCTCAGTAATCATATCAAACATTTATTTATTGATAAAAATGTGATTTGGGCGTCAAGTAATAATGGATTAAATAAAATAACGATATCTAATAAAAATACTTTTTCATTTAAAATAGAAAACTTTACACAAGAAGATGGCTTGATCTCCAGCGAAATCAATAGTGTATTGGTATTGCGAGATTCAGTATATGTAGCAACAAAAAACGGGTTGTGTATATTTAATAAAAACGAAGTTCACACCAATACCACACCACCACCTGTTTATATAACAGGTATAAAAATAATGAACGATGATACACTAGTTCAATCGACATATACGTTACCATATGATAAGAATTTCATAGAAATCAATTTTGTAGGTTTGACATATAGAACAGCAGGAAATGTAGTATATAAATATAGATTATCAGGAGCCAATGAAGAATGGGTGTATACTAAAACCCCAACAATTTTTTATCCTATGTTGCCTGATGGTAAATATAAATTTGAAGTTTATGCCATGAATAAAGATGGAGTTTATAGCACTAACCCCGCCACAGTAGAATTTATAATACGTCCACCTTTTTGGAAAACCTGGTGGTTCATAGGTTTATGCGTTTTATTTATTGCTGTTGTTATACGTATGATTTTTTATTTCAGGGTAAAAGCTATAAAAAAGACCAATGAATTGAAAATGCAATTGAATAAATACATGCAACAGGCTTTGAGCCAGCAGATGAACCCGCATTTTATTTTTAATTCATTAAACTCAATTCAATACTACATTTTAAAAAATGATAAGACTACTTCAAATAGATACCTTGCAAAATTTTCACGATTAATGCGAATGATATTAAATAATTCGCAACATCAACAAATCACTATACAGGAAGAACTGGAAGCATTAAGTATTTACATTGAATTGGAGTCATTAAGGTTTAAGGACAAATTTGAATATACGATCATAGTGGATGAAAAACTGGATACCAGCATATATAAAATTCCACCATTACTTTTACAACCTTATATTGAAAATGCGATATGGCATGGGTTGATGCATAAAGAAGAAGGGCAAGGGGTATTAACGATAGAATTAAAGATGAAGGAAAATATAATATTGTGTACCATAACAGATAATGGAGTAGGTAGGGATAAAGCAGCGGAAATAAAAAGTAAAAAAACCCACACATATGCGTCTCACGGAACAAAAATTACAGGCAACAGGTTAAAATTGATAAGTACCTTAAACAATATTCAGATGCAAATAAATTACATAGATTTAAAAGATGATAAGGGAAAAGTCACTGGAACAAAAGTGGAAATTACGATTCCTTTGATAAAATAAATTTTCTTTATAAATATTTTATACATTTGTCTGCATTAAATATGTATTAACTGCAAATAAATACAAATGAATATAGTAATTGTTGACGACGAAAAAGATGCTGTACATTCGCTGGAACTGATGTTGAACGAATATTGTTCCGATGTTAATATTGTCGGAAAAGCATTTTCGGTAATAGAAGCCATTAAAGAAATACAAAATAAAAAACCCGACCTGGTTTTTCTTGATATTGAAATGCCGCATGGTACCGGCTTTGATATCCTTGATAGCATCCCCGACAGAAAATTTGAAGTAATATTTGTTACAGCATATAATGATTATGCCATTAAAGCAATAAAAGCAATGGCGGCAGACTACATCATGAAACCAATGGATATTGACGAATTAATATCTGCTGTGGATAAAATAAAAATAAGAATAAAGGAAAAAGATAACGGAAATATAGGTAAGTTTTTACAGATAGGTAATTCTATCAGTCAGCTTCCTGTAAAAATAGCCATACATACTTTAAGCGGAGTAGAATTTGTTGATACTACAGAGATTGTAAGGATTGAAGCCGCAGGAAGTTATTCAAATGTATTTATGAATGGGAATAAAAAAATTGTTAGTTCAAAAAACCTGAAAGAGTTCCAGAATATTTTAAATAATGAATATTTTTTCAGGGCACACAATTCTCATCTTATTAATTTGATCATGGTAAAGCGTTTTTTAAAAAACGAAAACATGATTGAAATGAATGACGGTTCCATTATTTCTCTTTCGCGCCGAAACAGGGAGGATTTTATTAGGCAAATGGAAAAAATGTCAAATTGATATTTTAAATAGAAGTTCAAAAAATAAAAAATCAGGAGGAGAAACACCCTCCTGATTTTTTAGGTGTATATCTGGTAAATTCATTCTAAAATATTTCATGTAATTTTACTGAAAATTATTGCAGCATATTATTATGAACCCCAATCATATTTACATTAAAGATTTAGATACAAAAATTATTAAGTTCATTAAGAAGCATCATGTGCTTACACTGGCAACTTCGAATGATAATATTCCGTATTGCTGCAGTTGCTTTTATGTTTACAACGAAAAAGAAAATTATTTCCTAGTTACATCCGATAAAAACACAAGGCATATTTCCGAAGTGGTTATACAGCCTCATGTATCAGGTGCAATAGCATTGGAAACTACCATGATTGGGAAAATACAGGGTATTCAGTTTACGGGAACCATGAAGGAAGTGAAGCAAGAAGAATTCAATATAGAAAAAATTAAGTATATCAAACGTTTTCCTATTGCTGCATTTGCCGAACTCCTGTTGTGGCGCATTGTTCCCGATTTTATAAAATTTACCGACAACCGTCTTGGGTTAGGAAAAAAAATGATTTGGCAGAAAAAATTTTAATCAGTATTTCGATACCGTATAAACATCTTCTTTCATTTCAATTACTTAAACCTTTCGTTGATTAATTGTTAATAAAAAGCTATGGCGGCGTAATTAATCTTGTTTATCTTGCATAACCGTTTTTAAACAAGACGGATTTTTTTATCTAATTCCAAAACAACTATTTAAAAAATTATTTAAAACTAATATAAAGAATTTTTTTCTATAATGGAAAACAAAGTTACTCAGAACCCCACTAATGATGCCGAAAAGAAGAATAAAACCAATGTTTACGACGATGTTCTTAAAGAACGCATCAGGCCAAGTTTATTTGATGATGAAAAATCAGAACAGAAAAATGAAGAGAAACAAAATGAAAATAAAATAAAAAAAGAAGAGGTGAAACAAAAAACTTTTTCTTACGATGAGGCTTTAGAAAAGACCACAATCTATTTTAAGAATGACACGCTGGCGGCAAGCGTATGGATTAATAAGTATGCACTGAAAGATTCCCAGGGTAATTTATATGAATGCACTCCTGATGATATGCATCGTCGTATTGCCCGTGAAATTGCACGCATTGAAAAAAAATATCCTAACCCGATGAAGGAGGATGAAATTTATGATCTTCTGAAAAATTTCAAATACATTATTCCACAGGGTAGTCCTATGGCAGGTATTGGAAACGATTTCCAGATAGGATCTCTTTCAAATTGCTTTGTTATAGGGCATAACGGACCTTCCGATTCGTATGGTGGAATTATGAAAGTGGATGAAGAACAGGTACAGCTTATGAAACGTCGTGGTGGCGTTGGGCATGATCTTTCGCATATTCGTCCCGGCGGAACTCCTGTTAAAAACAGTGCTCTCACTTCAACAGGTATTGTTCCATTTATGGAACGTTATTCAAACAGTACGCGCGAAGTGGCTCAGGACGGGCGTCGTGGAGCATTGATGTTAAGCATTTCTATCAAACATCCCGATTCGGAAAAATTTATTGATGCAAAACTCGAAGAAGGAAAAGTTACAGGCGCTAATGTTTCGGTAAAAATTACCGACGACTTCATGAAAGCCGTTATTAATAATGAACCATTCTTTCAGCAATATCCCGTAGACTCTGCAAAGCCTTCTGTTAGAAAAGAAGTTAATGCACAAAATCTCTGGAAAAAAATAGTTCATAATGCATGGAAATCTGCTGAACCCGGCATTCTTTTCTGGGATACTGTAATTCGTGAATCGGTTCCCGACAGTTATGCCGACCTTGGATTCCGCACTGTTTCTACAAATCCTTGCGGAGAAATTCCATTATGTCCTTACGATAGTTGTCGCCTTATTGCTATCAATCTTTATAATTATGTCGAAAATCCTTTTACCGAACAGGTAAGTTTTGATTCGGAACTTTTTATAAAACATGTTCATTATGCACAAAGAATGATGGACGACATCATTGATCTTGAATTGGAAAAAGTGGATAAGATTCTTGAAAAGATTGAAAAAGACCCGGAAGATATTGAAATTAAAAGAACAGAAATAAACCTTTGGAATAATATCAAAAAGAAATGCATCGAAGGTAGACGTACCGGTATTGGTATTACCGCCGAGGGTGATATGCTTGCTGCTTTGGGTTGCCGCTATGGTACCGATGATGCAACCAATTTTTCAATTGAAGTTCACAAACTTCTTGCACTCGAAGCTTATCGTTCATCGGTGAATCTGGCTAAGGAAAGAGGACCTTTCCCTATTTATGATCCGGGCAGAGAAAAAAATAATCCTTTCATAAAACGTTTGAAAGAAGCCGATAATTCACTGTATGAAGACATGGCAAAATACGGACGCCGTAATATTGCTCTTCTTACTATTGCACCTACAGGAAGCGTTTCGCTGATGACACAAACCACATCAGGTATTGAACCGGTATTCCTTATTTCTTATAAACGAAGAAGAAAAGTTAACCCCAATGATAAAAATGCACGTATTGATTTTGTTGATGAAGTTGGCGATTCATGGGAAGAATATAATGTGTTCCACAATAAATTTTTAAAATGGCTCAAGGTAAATGGTTATGATGTTGACAAAGTGAAAATGATGAAAGATGCCGACCTGAATGCAGTCATTGAAAAATCGCCGTATTACAAAGCAACAGCTAATGATGTGGATTGGGTTGCTAAAGTGAAAATGCAGGGCGCTATTCAGAAGTGGGTCGATCATTCAATCAGCGTTACCGTAAATATTCCTAATGATGTTAAAGAAGAGTTGGTAGCAACAATTTATAAAACAGCATGGGAATGCGGATGTAAAGGTGTTACTGTTTATCGTGAAGGTTCACGCGCCGGCGTTCTGGTTGCTGACAAGAAAAAAGAAGATATTACAGAATTCAAAGAAACTTTTGCACCTCAGCGTCCAAAAAGACTTGAAGCAGAAATAGTACGTTTTCAGAACGATTATGAAAAATGGATTGCTGTGGTAGGATTGCTTAATGGAAGACCATACGAAGTATTTACAGGTAAAGCCGAAGATTTTTATTTACCTCCGTTTGTTCAAAAAGGCTGGGTTATTAAAGGCAAAACAGAGAAAGATAAAAGTCGTTACGATTTCCAGTTTGAAGATAAGCAAGGGTATAAAATTACCATTGAAGGATTGTCGCGTATGTTCGACAAAGAATACTGGAATTATGCAAAACTTATTTCGGGAATACTGCGTCATGGAATGCCTATTCCTTTTGTTGTTGAATTGATTTCAAAACTAAATCTTGATTCCGATTCTATCAATACATGGAAAGTAGGAGTTGAGCGTGCATTAAAGAAATTTATTCCCGATGGGACTAAAGTTGCTGATAAAGTTTGCTCAAATTGTGGCGATACTGAAGGATTGGTTTATGAAGAAGGTTGCCTGAAATGCAAGAGCTGCGGATATTCTAAATGCGGTTAAAAAATTATAACCTAAAAATAACACATTTCAAAACCGGCAGAAAAATTTATTCTGTCGGTTTTTTATTTTTCTGCAATTTAAAAAAATGATAATTTTATCTTTATTTTGATAATGCAAAGTAATGGATAATTACGAATTCGATTTGGCTTTTGAGCTTGTCGAAAATACTTCAAGAAATTTATTTCTTACAGGAAAAGCAGGAACAGGGAAAACTACTTTTCTGAAATATGTTGTTCAACATTCAATGAAGAATATGATTGTAGTTGCGCCCACAGGTGTTGCAGCTATTAATGCCGGCGGGGTTACCATTCATTCTACGTTCGGATTGCCATTGCTTAGTTTTATCCCTTCGAATGATTTTGTTGACCCGAATATTGCAGCGAACAGAAAAGAATTAATAAAACATTTGCATTACAGAAAAGAAAAAGCTGAAGTATTCTTTAATCTCGAACTTCTGATAATTGATGAAATAAGCATGGTGCGTGCCGATTTGCTAGATGCTGTTGATTTTGCTTTACAGTTTGTCCGGAAAAATAATAAACCTTTTGGCGGAGTTCAAACATTGTTTATAGGCGATATGCATCAGCTTCCACCTGTTATTAAAGAAGAATCGCAAAATATTTTAAGTAAATATTATTCAAGCCCGTACTTTTTTGACAGTATGGTTTTGAAAAATAATCCTCCTGTAAGTATTGAATTACTTAAGATTCACCGACAGGAAGATGAAAAATTTATTGAGATTCTTAATAAAATTCGTCATCAGCAGTTTGATAACGATGCGTTCGATAAATTACATAAAAGATATTTTCCCGATTATGAACATTCAGGAAACGGGCGCATATATCTGACTACACATAACGCAATTGTAGCTCAAATAAATGAAACACAATTACGAAAATTAAAAACAAAATCTTATTTCTATAAAGCTGAGGTTGATGGCGAATTCAAAGAAAATTTATTTCCTAACGACAATGTTATTGAATTAAAAGTTGGTGCACAGGTTATGTTCATAAGGAATGATACCAGTGTACAGAAAAAATATTTTAACGGGAAATTGGCTACAGTAGCTTATTTATCTGACGATTGCATAAGGGTGTTGTTTGAAAACGAAAAGGAAGAATATGAGTTGGCAAAAGAAGAATGGGAAAACAAACAGTATTATGTCGACAAAGAAAAAAACGAAATAAAAGAAGATGTAATTGGCGTTTTCAGGCAGTATCCTATTCGCCTGGCGTGGGCTGTAACTATTCACAAAAGCCAGGGATTAACTTTCGATAAAGTTATAATCGATGCAGGACGCTCATTTGCTCCGGGTCAGGTATATGTAGCATTAAGTCGTTGCCGAAGCCTCGAAGGAATAATTCTGAAATCAAAAATTCATGAAAAGGTTATTTTTTCTGATGATACCATTAATAATTTTCAAAACGAAATTTGGAATCTGAACGAAGTTAAGGCCATCATTGAAAAAGAGAAGCTTCCTTATAGTCTCGAAAAAATTTATAATGCGATAAGCCTTCAGCAACTTGTTAGTGCTTTAGCTTTATGGAATGATATTATTCTTGAAAAAAAATTACCTTCAAAAGAAGAAGTGCATGAACAATGCAGAATAATGCGCGAATCGCTTGATGAGCTAAGCGAGGTTGAAAATAAATTTATAAAACGATTGCAGGAAATGTATCGTGGATATGAAACAAAACAATTTTCTTGGCAGCAAATAGAAGACCGGTGCAGCAAGGGAATCGAATATTTTGTGAATTTTTTAAAAGAAAAAATTTTATTCCCGCTTGAATTTCACAAAACACAAATTGTAAAAGCAAAAAAAGTCAAAGGTTACACTAAGATTGTAAAAGAGCTGTTAATAGAGGTATCGGCTAAAATAGAGCAACTCAGAAACCTTTATCTTCTCGAAAAAAAATTATACAATATAAAACCGGAAGACGAACCAAAAACAAAAAATAATATTGAAAATATTTCAGGGGAAAAAGAAAAGAAAGTATCAACTTATGAAATTACATTATCGATTTTAAACGAAGGAAAAACCGTTGAAGAAGCCGCCAGTGAAAGGAATTTAACTATAGGAACAATATATTCGCATATTGCAAAACTTATTGCAATGGGAAATATATGCGCAACAAAATATATTGATAAAAATAAACTCGATGAGATTATTAGCGTTATTGAAAAACTTGAGATACCAACGCTTAGCTCAATAAAAAAAGAACTCGGCGCTTCTTATACTTTTGAAGAAATTAAATTAGCACAGGCTGAATTTTATTTCCGAATTGCAGAAACAATTAAGTTGGACAAATGAATTTAATTTAGTAAATTATTTTTATACCATTTGTTAACTTTACATTAAAAATAATGTTCTGCTACTTATTTTCTTATTTAAATTTTATATTTGTGTAAATTATTTTTGATGGAAAACAACGATTATAAAATTCTGCTGGTTGACGATGAACCCGATATTCTTGAGTTCCTCGGCTATAATCTTACAAAGGAAGGATATAAAATTTTTAAGGCGAATAATGGCAGGCAAGCCATTAAGACAGCAACAGAAATAAAACCGCATTTGATTATTTTAGATGTGATGATGCCCGAAATGGATGGCATTGAAACCTGTTCGGAATTGAGAAAAATATCTTCTTTGAAAAACACTATCATTGCTTTTCTTACTGCACGCAATGAAGACTATTCTCAGATTGCCGGATTTGACGCGGGTGCCGACGATTATATTCCTAAGCCCATCAAACCCAAAGTTTTTGTCAGTCGTGTAAAGGCTTTGTTGCGAAGGTATAATGAAACAGATACGGCAACAGAAAAAATAAATTTAGGTGATATTGTAATTGACCGGGAACGCTATGTAATATTTTTAAAAGGCGAAGAAATTATTTTACCGCGAAAAGAATTTGAACTCATATCACTTCTTGCTTCTAAACCAAATAAAGTTTTTACACGCGATGAAATTTACGACAGTATCTGGGGAAACAGCGTGGTTGTAGGCGATAGAACCATTGATGTTCATGTAAGGAAAATTCGTGAAAAACTTGGTATCGAAAATATCAAAACCATAAAAGGCGTTGGTTATAAATACGAAATATAAAACTTCTCAAAGCATTATAAATACTGTTATTAAACGTGATTATGAAAACAACTAAATTTTATTTTTTAGGATTATGCATTTTTATTTCTGCAATTGCATCGGCACAAAATAAACTGCTGACACTTGAAGATATTTATACAAAACGAATTCTGTATCCCAAGTATATGAGCCAACTGCAATGGATTGCGAAGAGTGATAATTTTTCTTATGTCGATTTGAAATGTTTAATAAAAGGAAATACTGTAGATGAAAAACGTGACACCATTTTAAAATTGTCATCGCTAAACGAATCACTGAAATCCACTGGTGATGCTGAATTGAATACGTTTCCCAGTATAATATGGCTTGATGAAAATACTTTCTATTTTAATGAAAACAATAAAGTATATAAATATTTATTGAATGAGAAAAAAATTATTGTTGTCGGTGCTATCAATGAAAATGCCGAAAATACTGATGTTTCAGAGAAGTCATTATATACTGCTTATACGGTGAATAATAATCTTTATGTATCAGCAGAAGGAAAGATAAATGCTGTAACTAACGATACCAATGTAAATATTGTAAATGGGAAATCGGTTCATCGTGATGAATTTGGGATTACTAAAGGAACGTTCTGGTCGCCTTCAGGGAAATTGCTTGCTTTCTATCGTATGGACCAAACAATGGTTACCGATTATCCGTTAGTGCATATTACCGATTTAAAAAATCGTATTGCTGAAGAAGAATTGATAAAATATCCAATGGCCGGAATGACTAGTCATCATGTGACACTTGGAGTATATAATCCGCTTACCCGGGAAAAAATATTTTTGAAAACAGGTGAGCCTGCAGAACAATATCTGACAAATATTTCATGGAGTCCTGATGATAAATATATTTTTATTGCCGTGCTGAATCGTGCGCAGAATCACATGAAGCTGAATCAATACGATGCAACAACAGGTGATTTCATTAAAACACTTTTCGAAGAAAAAAATGATAAATACATGGAACCATTGAACGGAATGTATTTCCTGAAAACAAAGCCCGATCAGTTTATCTGGCAGAGCCAGCGTGATGGTTACAATCATTTGTATTTATACAGCATTGATGGAAAATTAATAAAACAGTTGACCAAAGGCAATTGGGTTGTTACCGATTTTTATGGAACCGACATGAAAGATTCGAAAGCTTTTTTTATTTCAACAGCTGTGAATCCGCTGGAACGCCACATATATAGTGTTGATATGAAAAGTGGTAAGATTTTAAAAATATCTTCAACCGAAGGTTATCATGATGCACAGTATAGTTATGATGGAAAATATGTTCTGGATAATTATACCAGTACAAAAATCACAACTGAATATTTACTTGAAGATGCAAATGGGAAAATTTTACAAACCATCAAGAAAAATTCAAATCCGCTGAAAGAATACAAACTTCCTGAAATGTCCATTTTTACTATAAAAGCAAAGGATAGTAGCGATTTATATTGTCGGATTTTAAAGCCAATTGATTTTGATGCAAATAAAAAATATCCTGTTATCGTTTATGTTTATGGTGGACCGCATGAACAATTAATTACAGACACATGGTTAGGCGGTGCCGGGCTTTATTTGAATTACCTGGCAAGTAAAGGTTATGTGATATTCACACTTGATAATCATGGATCATCCGACAGAGGTTTAAAATTTGAACAGGCAATTTTCAGAAATATAGGTACTATTGAAATGGAAGATCAATTGCTAGGAATTAATTATCTGAAAAAACTTTCTTATGTTGATACTACGCGTATGGGCATCAATGGCTGGAGTTACGGAGGTTTTATGACAATAAATATGTTTTTGAAAAATCCCGGATTGTTTAAAGTGGCAGTAGCAGGCGGTCCTGTAATCGACTGGAAATTTTATGAGGTAATGTATGGTGAACGATACATGGATACACCTGATGAAAATCCATTAGGCTATGATAATGCTGACTTGCTGAATTATGTAAAAGACTTAAAAGGAAAATTATTGGTAATTCATGGAACTATTGATAATACGGTAGTCTGGCAACATTCACTTACCTTCTTGAAAAAATGTATTGATGAAGGAAAGCAAATCGATTATTTTGTTTACCCAGAGCATGAACATAATATTTCCGGAAAAGACAGGATGCATTTGCAATACAAAATTGAAAATTATTTTAATGATTATTTGAAGTAATAACTATAGTTTTTTTAATAAATTCGGTGCTTTTTCTTATATTTGTACAAATCAAAAACAAAATTTCTGAACTTATGAATAGCCCGGAAATAAAAGAATTCATTAAGGAGTATGGATATTTGTTTTGGTATACCCCCGAAGATAAAAAAGAAAATATCAGTAAAGAATTTCTTGTTGAAACCATTCTTAATTATGGGGATTTGAATGCAATAAAAAAACTTTTTGCAGTTTTAGGAATCAAAGAAACCTCTGAAATATTTTATAGTGCAGAAGGAAGGAAAAAATTAAACTATTATCCTGAGATATATAATTATTTTTCACTTTTTTTTAAAAAACATCAATAACCATCAATGACTATTCTTAATCATCAATAACCACAAATATCGAAGCACTTGAATAATTTTTTAATGGGACGCGGATGACACGGATGTTACGGATTTGCACGGATAATCAGGAAAAATGAAAGGGAGAACTGGGGAGTTTGAGAATGGGAGAAAATTACTATAATGACCATGAATGACTACCAATGACAACAAATAACGAAGCACTTGAATAATTTTGATGTGACGCGGATGAACACGGATGTTACGGATTTGCACGGATAATCAGGAAAAATGAATGGGAGAATTGGTGAATTTAAGGATGAGAGAAATTACTATAATGACCATCAATAACTCCGCTGCGAAGCAATCGAACAGATAAATGAAGAAGAAAAATTTAATATGAAAACTCTACCTAGTGTGTATTGAAAAAGTAAAAAATCAATATAAGAACATCCAACCACAAACGACTAACGTCTAACGACAAACCATAAACCACAAACAATTTTAATACTTCACAAACTTCAGTATTTTAAAATCATTATTGAAAGTGATACGGTAAACGTACACTCCAAGATTTAGTTTGGATATATCATATTGAATTTTATTAAGGCCTTTATTAGCTTCACCTGAATAAACATGTTCAACCAGTTCACCTTTTTCTCCATATAAATCTACATCAACCTGGCCTTTAAAAGGAAGAATAAAGTTTATATTTATGATATCATTCGTTGGTGTTGGAAAAGGAATGAATGCAGTGAATTTATTTTTTATGGTAATGCATTCTTCATTATTTGAGGGGTTATCATCAGGATTTACATTAGGAATTTGAGCTTCAACACAGATATAATCGAAATTGTTTTCTTCAGAAATCGCAAACTGTGCATTAAATGTATAGGGTATTGAAGTTCCCGGTAATATTGGGTTTGTGTAATCCGACCATGATTCCATAAACATAGTTCCACCAGCAGCTTTAGCATAAAGATACAATTCATATATCTTGCGTGTACCGTAATTCCATAAATCAGCGCTAACATTTATAAATCCATTTTGTTGATCGGTAACTACATTTGTTACTCCTACATCTGCAGTAGTAGGTATAGAATATAATTCCTGATATGCTGTATCTGTGCAAAGAGCGCTGTTAGTAACAACAAGCATTACATTAAAGGTGTCAAGAGAGTTATATGTATGCTGTGGATTTAATAATGAACTTGATGTTCCATCGCCAAAATTCCAATAACTGCTTAGTGCATTAACAGAATTATTAGTAAAGTTTACCGTGAATGGAGGCATTCCATAAAATTCATCAGGCAGAAATGATGCTGTTGGAATAGGGTTTACATGAATAGTAGCAGAAACATTATCAGAGCATCCTGCATTTGAAGATACAGTGAGTGTAACAGGATAATCTCCTTCAGAAGTAAAAGTAACAGATGGATTTTCTTCATTAAATGTACCTATATTTTCAATTACCCACGACCATTGTGTGATTGAATCAGGTGGGAGTACAAAACTATTATCATCAAGAATATATGAATAAGATGCGCAAATACTATCCGGAGCAGTATAGTTAATTTCAGGTATTGAGTGAACTATTACATTTTCTGTATCACTTACAATGCATCCATTTATCGATTGTACAGTAAGAGAAACAGGAAAAGTTCCTGCTGAATCAAAAGTATAAACGGGGCTATTGATTGTATATGAATTTCCATCACCAAAGTCCCAGTTCTGGCTTACAATTCCTAAAACATCAACAGTTTCATTAGTAAAGTAAACGGGGTTTCCGTCACAAACATTAGTATAACTGAAATCTACCTTTGGTGCAAGCCTGATATGTATTTGTGCCGAGTCGGTAGCTGTGCAACCATATTCTGATTGGGCAGTAAGTATAACCCAATAATAACCTGTGCTGTCGTAGATATGTGAAGGATTTTTTATAGAAGATGTATTATTCGTACTGTAAGGATCATTAAATTCCCATGTCCAGGTATCAATCTCTCCAAGAACATTTGTCGTTTTATCTGTAAATTGAAGTGGTACTCCCGAACATCCAATAATTGGTGAAAATTTTGGTTTTGGTTTTGAGTAAACATATGCAGTATCAGTAATAGAGGCGCTACAACCTTTATTTGTAGAAACAGTAAGTGTTACAAGATGTTTTCCCGGTTCGGCAAATTGGTGAGTAGGGGAATTAAATATAGAAGTATCACCATCGCCAAAATCCCAATGACGATAATTAATAAAGGCAGGAGAAGGCACGGTTGACAGATTGGTAAATGCAGTTGTAAATGGTTCGCATCCTGCCGTTGCACTGAAAGCTGCAAATGGTTTTTGACCGGGTGCAGAAACTGCAACCACATCACTTACCTTGCACCCCCGATGATTATAGCTTGTTAAACTTAAATTATGACTACCTGTCCCAACCCACGAAATAGGCACAATATAGTATGGAGTTGTATAATGTGAAGTGCCGTCGTACCAATCATAAGAAGTAATTAAACTTGTATCGATAGCAGGAAATACAGTATCATCCGAACAGATACTTGCAGTTGATGCACCTAATAAATCCATAAGAGGGAAGCTATCGGCATACATTGTAATTAATCTGGTGGCAGAGCAACCAACAGTATCAAATACATGAAGCATTACGCTATCTCCTGCATGGATTATATAAGAATCACCATTTATAGTATCGTTTTGCCATTCCCACATCACACTATAAGGTGAACCCATTCCCGTGTGAAGAGTAGTGCTATCACCAAGGCATAAAGTATCATTGGTATTAATGTTTAATATAGGTTTATGAACGATAATAGTATCGCTTGAAGTAAAACCAAATCCATCAACTACGTCAACCCAAACGGTATCTCCTGAATTTACTAATATTTTAGAAGTTGTATCACCAGTATTCCATAAATAACTTACAAAACGGTTACCAGCATCAATAGTATCTACACAAAAGTTATTAACCCAGATGTCAGATTCAAGATTAACAGGAGGAAAATATTTATACCGTAAATAATCCTCGACATTTTGTCTTTCATTATCAGCGAGGGCTTTGTTGTAGATAATTATATCTGCAATATAGCCCGATAAATAATAATTTAAACCAGTCTCGCTACCAATTACCCAGTTCCAAGTATTGCTATATGTAGGGAAACTTGCATCATAAACAGTTCTAATGAAGCTGCCATTGCAATATATATTCCATCCTGTGGTTGATTTAATAAATGATAAAATATAAAAATTATTTACTAAAATAAAATTAGAATTTCCTAAATCTACATTTGCATTGCTTCCTGCCCATCCTATTCCATCAACTGCATCAGAACCAACAGCCAATGCCCATCTTGCTCCAGTACTTTGAGAAGAACCGAGGAAAATTTCATAAGTATTCTTACTGGTGCCAGTAGAAATAACAGTAAAAAAAGAATATTCGGTTGAAGATAATAATGGAAAAGAAAGACTATTGCTCGAGCCATTAAAACTTATAGCAGGTTTATTATTTAAAAGAGAAATACTATTATTGTAAATTGGCTGGTTTGAAGAGTTTGATTGAGTGGCATTGTTGCCATTACCGGAACAATCATCCCATATAGTTACATTTGAACCTGAAAGATGGATTGTAGCAGCAGAATCAGCACGTAACCATAAATCCAATCCGGTTATGGAGTTTAGTGAAAAAATACTGAATAATAAAGCAGGTGTTATAATATAATCGCCACATAATCCATAGGCTGTTACACGCCAATAATATTTACCATAAGCATTTAAGTTTAGTTGTAATGTATTTTGAATTAGATTGGGGATACTTATAACGTTTGTTGTGAAAGTAGAATCTGTTGAATATTGCAAGGTATAAGATGTTGCGTTTTCTGAAGTGTTCCATGAAAAATTGATATTATTATCGGTAGTTGTAAAATCATTAGATGGCAGGTACAGGGTAAAAGGCATAGGTGAAGGGGCATTGTCAACCACAGTTATCTGGTTTTGTATGCTGGAGGTGCAGCCTGAATCAGTAACTATGGTAAGGGTAATAATATAAGTATTTGCCGAGGTAAAAGTATGTGTTGGGTTAGTGTCGGTTGAATGAACAGTTCCATCGCCAAAATCCCAGTCCCACGAAATGATGTTGCCTTCGGGTGATGTGCTTTGGTCATAAAAGGTATAAGGGTTATTGATACATGCTGATGAAACGGTAAAGGAGGGTATAGGGGTATAAGGTATATGGGTTTCTTTCGTTAAAGAATTACTGCATGAACCATCATATACAGTCAGTTTTACATTGTAATTACCCCCGTTTGAAAATATGTGTGAAGGGTTTTCGCTGGTAGATGTTTGCCCATCGCCAAAATCCCAAAGCCAAGAAGTACCAGCGGGCGAGGAATTATTGGAAAATAGCGTCGCTTCGGTTGAACATCCGGTATTAGTGCTAAAATTAACATTTGGTGCAGTGCCAATTATAGTAACATTTATATTATCTGTTGCTTTACATCCGCTGCTATCAGTAACTGTAACACTATAAATTCCAGAGTCTGTAATAGTAATTTCGGGAGTAGTTTCCATGGTTGACCAGTTATAAGTTAATCCCGAAGGTAAAGGCGAGGGTGAAATAAGCCCAATGGTATTACCTGAGCAAATATTTTTATCAGGACCAAGGCTGGCAATTGCCGGAAAATCATCTTCGGTAACATATATAGTTGGCGAAACCGCCGAACATAATGAATCATCAGTTACAGTTACACTATAATTACCCGGAGTGCTTACATTAATAGTAGGTGAGGTTAATCCACCAGTCCAGTTATAAGTATAACTTCCAATCAAACCTGTTGATAATACTATACTATTTCCAGAACAGAATGAAGTATCATTAAGTGTTATTAAAGGATATGATACATTTAATGTATCATGTGATTTATATCCAAAAGCATCTGTCACTTCGACCCAATATGTACCTGATGAATCAACATTAATGGATTGTGTTGTTGTGCCGGTAGACCAAAGATAAGAAGAAAACCAGTCTCCAGCATTAAGAGTGTAATTGCAAAATTTATTTAAAATAGTATCTTTTCCTAAGTTAACAGGAGGAAAATATTTATACCGTAAATAATCCTCGACATTTTGTCTTTCATTATCAGCGAGGGCTTTGTTGTAGATAATTATATCTGCAATATAGCCCGATAAATAATAATTTAAACCAGTCTCGCTACCAATTACCCAGTTCCAAGTATTGCTATATGTAGGGAAACTTGCATCATAAACAGTTCTAATGAAGCTGCCATTGCAATATATATTCCATCCTGTGGTTGATTTAATAAATGATAAAATATAAAAATTATTTACTAAAATAAAATTAGAATTTCCTAAATCTACATTTGCATTGCTTCCTGCCCATCCTATTCCATCAACTGCATCAGAACCAACAGCCAATGCCCATCTTGCTCCAGTACTTTGAGAAGAACCGAGGAAAATTTCATAAGTATTCTTACTGGTGCCAGTAGAAATAACAGTAAAAAAAGAATATTCGGTTGAAGATAATAATGGAAAAGAAAGACTATTGCTCGAGCCATTAAAACTTATAGCAGGTTTATTATTTAAAAGAGAAATACTATTATTGTAAATTGGCTGGTTTGAAGAGTTTGATTGAGTGGCATTGTTGCCATTACCGGAACAATCATCCCATATAGTTACATTTGAACCTGAAAGATGGATTGTAGCAGCAGAATCAGCACGTAACCATAATTGTAAACCAGTTATGTCTTTTGGCGTAATATTTTGACTATAACAAAAATTTATTATGCCCTGAAAGATCAAAGTAAAGAAAAAAAAATATATTTTCAATTGTTGGAATAATTTCATTAAATATTATTACTAATTATATAATGCAAATATAGGAAGTTTTCGTATCAACTGCAAGCATAGTTTAGTATTATTATCCCATATTTCAATCTGTTTCATTTCTGTTTTCGCATAAAGCTGCAAAGCCTTTCTAATTCTTTTAATTTTTGCTTATGTCTTACGACTTGCTACTTGGGACTTGTTACTTACGACTTACTACTTGCTACTTGTGTCTTGCTACTTGTGTCTTGCTACTTGTGTCTTGTGTCTCCACCACCTGACTATTGCCCAAACCAGTTGCTCAACCTAAAAACCAATGTACATTGAAGGTATAGAGGTATAAGGGGAATAGGGGTATATGGTATAAACATTAAATAAATCTGAAAATTCAATATTGAGTATTGGACATTGGATATTGAAAAAGTTATTGGTTGAAAGGTGTAGCAGCTAGTCAGGGCTGATGTCAATGGTCATAAGTGACCTAATCACTTTTAACTATTGACTAAACCAGCTGCCACAAACCAAAAACATAAAACCATTTTTTTCAATTTAATATTAACTATTTGCTATCATCAATCCGCCGTGGCGGAGCTATATAGAATGTCAAAGGTTGATGGGTGTGGCGACTATCCAAGTCAATAGTCAAATGGTTATAGTATTACCATCATTAATAAATAACATTTGCCCAAATCCGCTGCCACAAACCAAAAACATAAAACCATTTTTTCAATTTACTATTTGCAATCATCTATATACCATATTTCCGTATATACTATTCCCCATTAAACCTATCAGGATTCAGTATAAATAATTTAATCAAACAATAATGATTAATTTTGATTTTATATATTTGTTATCATTAATTTTTCTATCATATATTTTTATTCGTTAATTTTAGGAACTATTTAAATTTTATCTTTTAATGCAAAAAGCTCATGGAAATAAAAATGATATTTTAAAATTATCTGCTCATTTATTTTGGGATGTTGACAGGAATAATATTGATTTTAATAAAAATAAAAAATTTATTGTTCAGAGAGTGTTGGAATATGGACTATTATGTGACTGGCAAATAATATATTCATATTATGGCATTGATGATATTGCAAAAACAGCAATAACTATAAAAGATATTGATAAAAAATCGCTGGCTTTTATTGCATTATTATCAAAAATACCTAAAGAAAAATTTTTATGTTACACTACAATGCAGTTGATGCCGCAACACTGGAACTTTTAAAAAGCCTGCAAAAACTTCCTGTCTTTTCCGAATTACGTCTTGTGGGAGGTACATCATTAGCTTTACAAATAGGTCATCGTAAATCCATTGATTTGGATTTGTTTGGAAACATTCAAAGTGATGAACTTGAAATTAATAAAAATTTAAAAAAATTGGGTTCTGTTAAACTGATAAATAAAACAGAAAATATTTATGTTTATCTTATTAATGATATTAAAATTGACATTGTTAATTATCATTATAAATGGCTTCAAAAGCCGTTGATTTCAGGTGAAATAATACTGGCAGGGAAAAAAGATATTGCTGCAATGAAATTATCTGCCATTACAGGAAGAGGTACAAAAAAAGATTTTATTGATATTTACTTTTTACTTCAAAAATTCAACATGGATGAGATGCTTTATTTATATAAACAAAAATTTTATGATGGCTCTGAATTTCTTGTTTTAAAAAGTTTAGCTTATTTTGATGATGCAGATACAGAACAGTGTCCGGTGATGTTAAAGCCGATAGATTGGCAAAAGGTAAAAAGTAAAATCAGTAAAGAGATAGAAAAATATGTAAAAAATAAATATTGATGAATGAAGATGTAAAAGCGCAAATGTAAAATTGAAGTAAAAAAATAAAATTACCATTATTCATTTTCAATTATCCATCCGTGGCGCTATATTAAATGTCAAAGGTTGATGGGCATAGCAGCTAGTCTGGGCTAATGTCAATGGTCATAAGTGACCTAATCACTTTTAACTATTGACTAAACCAGCTGCCACAAACCAAAAACATAAATCCATTTTTTCAATTTAATATTTACTATTTGCTATCATCAATCCGCCGTGGCGGAGCTATATAGAATGTCAAAGGTTGATGGGTGTGGCGACTAGCCAAGTCAATAGTCAAATGGTTATAGTATTAACCCCATCAACAAAAAACATATAACCGAGCTTGTTGCCATCAACCTACAACCAATCCGCCTTGGCGGACATCAATTTACTATTTTCTATAAAAAGGTCAAAGGTTGATGGGTGTAGCGACTAGCCAAGTCAAAGGTCAAAGGGTTATAGTATAACCACCGTTAACGAAAAAAATTTACCTAAACCAGCTGCCCAACCCTAAAACCACTAAAGTTTTAGAAGGTATAGGGGTATAGGGATATATTGACATAGACAAACTTACTCTTCGCGACTTTGCAACTCCGCGTGAAATAAAAAGATTCAGTCCGCAGTCTTTAGTTGGCAATATACTACTAATGACTATGAATGACAACAAATGACTATGAATGACGACGAAGCAATTTAATGATATGGCTTTATAAAAATTTCAATATTTTTTATTAATTTTGAAATTTACCATTTACCATTATCAATTTTACGTAATAAGATGTCTGATACTGTAATTCAGGTTGAAAATTTAAGCAAACAATACCGTTTAGGGATAGTGGGAGCAACAACTATTTCCGACGATATAAGAAGATATTGGGCTAAAATAAGAGGCAAAGATGACCCAACGCTTAGAATAGGCCAGGTAAATACTTTAAATAAAATTCAGAATTCAGAATTCAGTTCCGATAAGTATCGGAATCAGAATTATGTTTGGGCACTGAAGGATATTAATTTTGAAGTTAAGCAGGGCGAAGTTCTTGGAATTATAGGTAAAAATGGTGCAGGTAAATCAACACTGTTAAAAATATTATCGAAAGTAACGGGTCCTACTACAGGTAATGTAAAGGTGAAAGGCCGTATAGCTTCATTGCTTGAAGTAGGTACGGGTTTTCATGGAGAGCTTACAGGAAGGGAAAATATTTTCTTAAATGGAGCCATATTGGGAATGACCAAAGCAGAGATAAAAGGCAAATTTGATGAGATAGTTGATTTTTCGGGTATAGAACGTTATATCGATACTCCTGTTAAACGTTATTCGAGTGGAATGTATGTGCGCTTGGCTTTCGCAGTTGCTGCACATCTTGAACCGGAAATATTAATATTAGATGAAGTATTAGCAGTAGGAGATGCTGAGTTTCAAAAAAAATGCTTAGGTAAAATAGGGGATGCAGCGAAAGGGGGGCGAACAATAATATTTGTTAGTCATAATATAGGTGCAATAAGACAACTGTGCTCAAATAGCATATTACTAACTTCAGGTGAGATTGAAGCACAGGGTACAACAAGTGAGATTTGTGATTTATACTTAAATAAAACGAATATTTCTGAAGGCAAAGCAGAAATTAAATTTCAAGAAAACTTGAATAAAGAGTTTCAATTATTGGTATTAAAGTTAATGAATAAAGAATCAGAAATTATTAATAATTTTTCCTGTGATGAGGATATTTATATAGATATGATTTGTGTTTCCAGGAAACCTGTTCCCGGTTTATATGGAGCATTATTAATATATAATAATGATGGAATTCATGTTTTGATGTCAGATACTTTCGATATAGGAGAGAATATATTTGATAAATTATCTTCAGGGAATTATAATATTCGTATAAAAATTCCATCCCGAACTTTAGGACATGGATCATATAAAGTAATGATAAACTTTACCAGTTCGCAAAGTTTTAATAATTTTTGGATTGACACACATGAATGTGCAGCCTCTTTCCGTATTGACGATATAACCACAGATAGAGGTAATCATAGAGCAGGTTATTTTAGTACTTTGCTTAAATGGGAAACAAATAAATTATAAAATATGTATGATTGATAAAACAAAAATAGAACTTATTGTTTATGACTTTGATGGGGTGATGACAAACAATAAAGTATTGTTAACCGAAGATGGACGAGAAGGAGTATATGTAAATAGATCCGATGGATTGGCAGTAAATATAATTAAACAGTACGGCATACCACAGATAATATTATCTTCAGAACAAAATAAAATAGTAGAACTAAGGGCTAGAAAATTACAAATTCCAGTTATTGCAGGAGTTAAAAATAAAAAACAACAATTATTAAATTATTGTTCTGAAAAATCAATAAAACTTCAAAATGTGGTTTATATTGGAAACGATATTAATGATTTAGAAGCAATGAAGAATGTTGGTATTCCTATATGTCCTGAAGATGCTTGTATGGAAATTAAAGCCATTTCAAAATTTATTATTCATGTTAATGGAGGGGATGGCGTTATTAGAAACTTTTTAGATTTAATAAAACATACTGATGGATAAAATAAAACATATTGCTTTAATTCCTGCAAAATTGGATTCATCAAGATGTATTAACAAAAATTGGAGACCTTTTGTTAATGGTAAAAATCTTGTTGAATATACTATTGATATTGTAATAGACCTTTTTTTCAATAAGATAATAGTTTCAACAGATAATAATTTATTTCTATATTCTGATACTATACAAATCCATAACAGACCAGCATATCTGGCAACCAAAGAATCGCCTATTAATGATTTGATAGAAGTTATAATAAATGAAAATAGTTTTGGTGATGATGTTTATATTTGGTTGCTCAATCCAACATCACCTTTCAGAATAAAAGAAGATTTTTATTCACTTAAAGAATTGATCGAAAAAAATAAATACGATGCTATTACTTCAGTTACAGAAGTAAATCCTTTTTTATGGAAGAATGACAAACCATTATTTGATACATCATATCCAAGAAAAAATACTCAAGATTTTGATGAGAAATACGGTGTTGAAAATGGACAGTTTATTGTTTTTAGTATTAAGACTTTCAAAAAATCAAAATCGTGGTATTCTGAGAATATGTTTGTGTTCCATCAATCGAATTATATTTCGATGATTGATATTGATACAGAAAATGATTTTATTTTTGCACAAAATATAGGAGAAGTGCTAAATGAAAATTGATACGCTAAAGAACGAAACGCTGTTAATTAATAAAATTATCAATGAGCCAATCAAGGAACATACACTTTTATTATTTAACCATTTTTATAGGTATGGTTTAGCGTGTAGAATTTTAGGTGTTAATAACAGCCATATTGTTTTTGATGCTTCGTGTGGTCGTGGTTATGGCTCTTATATTCTTTCTCAGAAAGCAAAAAAGGTTATTGGACTTGACATTAATAAAAATTATTTGAATGATGCAAAAAATATGTTTCCTTCAGAAAAAATATGTTTTTTAAATTATAATGAACTTAAAAAAAATACTATAAATAAAGCCGATAAAATTGTTTGCATTGAAACGTATGAACATATACCCAAAAAAGAAATTCAGAAATTTATTTTAAATTTAATTTCGCATTTAAAGGATAATGGTGATATGCTGATTACAATTCCCTTAGGCAATAACAAACCAAGCGAATACAACGATTTTCATCTTAATGAACCCAGCATTGATGTTTTATTCAAGCAATTCTCGCCTTATTTTAATTCTATTTTTTTTGAAATAGATAATTTCATTAATTCATTTGGGAAAAATGAAAAATTATGTTACCTTTTATTAAACAATTATATAAAAAGTAAAGTAAAATAAAATATAAAAAGCATGAATAGTAATAATAATAATTTCTATTTTAAAAATATTGATTCTGTTTATTTAATTGCAGAAATAGGTATTAATCATAATGGTAATATAGATTTTGTAAAAAAAATGATTGATTATGCTTTGGTTTTTGGTTGGAATTGTGTAAAACTACAAAAACGAAATCCTGATAAATCCGTTCCCGAACATCAGAAAAATATAATAAAAGATACTCCATGGGGTAAAATGACATACTTGGAATATAAACATAAGATGGAGTTTGATAAAAGTCAATATTCTGAAATAGAAAAATATTGCTCCGATAAAATAAAATTTACTGCATCGGTATGGGATATAGAAAGTGTTGATTTTATGGATGATTTTGATGTCCCATTTATTAAAGTACCATCAGCTCATCTTACAAATGATGATTTAATAAAATATATTTGTAAGAAAAAATTACCCGTCTTGCTTTCGACAGGGATGAGTACAACTGAAGAAGTTGACCATGCAGTTGAACTGATTACTAGTTTTACAGATAATTTTGCTCTTATGCATACCAATTCTTCATATCCTGCGCATGAAGAAGAATTAAATTTAAATGTGATAAAAACGTTTCAAGAGAGGTATAAATGTGTTGTTGGATATAGCGGACATGAATTTGGTTTAGTGCCTACAACTACTTCTGTTGCATTAGGAGCTAAAATAATTGAACGTCATGTAACAATAGATAGAACAATGTGGGGAACAGATCAAATTGCTTCTGTTGAACCACAAGGTATGCTTAAACTTGTTACACATATTAGGGCAATTGAAAAAGCACTAGGTGATGGGATTAAAAAAGTATATGATTCGGAATTACTTATAAGAAAAAAATTACGAGGATATTAATTTCATTGAAAATAATAAATTATATTATAAATATTATTAAGTATTCCTTGCCGTTTGGGATTCATTTACTTTATAACAAATATAAAGAAATTTATTTTTTTAAGCCAACGAAAGAAGAAAAAAAGATATTAAAAATTAATGCAAAATTTAAAGATATTCATAAAGGAGAAAGATGTTTTATTGTTTGTAGTGGGCCATCAATTAATAAACAAAATTTATTGCCATTGAAAAATGAAAAAACTTTTTTTGTTTCAAGTGGATTTTTGCATCCAAACTATAATGAAATTAAACCTCTATATTTTTGCTTGCCTCCAAGTAATGATTTGTTAAATCAAGATAGGTATAATCGTTTTCGCAAAATGGAAGAAACTAGTAATAAAACCAATTTCTTTTTTAGTATAAGTGATAAAAAATATTTATATGATAATGATCTGTTTCTTAAAGATAAAGTAAATTATATTTATTTTGATATGCAAATGGATAATAAAAGAAAAGAAATATATGATTTAACGAAACAAATTCCAAGCGTACAATCGGTTCCAATAATGTGTTTAATGATAGCAATGTATATGGGATTTAAAGAGATATTTTTATTAGGAACCGAACATGATTCTTTTAAAGGTGAATACCGCCATTTTTATGAGAATACTGAAATGACAGAAGATTGTGTTGTTAATAATAAGATAAGTTCTTTATATCTGGAACTAAAAAGTTGTGTATCTCTATGGGAGCAATATATGCATCTTAAAAGAATCGCAGAGAATAACAATATTAAAATATTTAATGCAACAGAAGGCGGAGCTTTAGATGTGTTTCCTCGTGTAAAATTTGAATCATTATTTATATGATAAAATTTAAAGATTTTATTCCTCCTCTTTTTGTGAAAATATTAAAAAAAAATTTTATAAAAGAAAAATTACAATATGGTTTTCTTGGTAATTATAATTCATGGGAAGAGGCAAAGAAAAATTGTACAGGATATGACTCGGATATTATTATAGAGAAAGTAAAAAATGCTGCATTCAAAGTAAAAAATGGCGAAGCAGTTTATGAAAGAGATTCTGTATTGTTTGATAAAATACAATACTCATATCCATTACTTACAGGTTTAATGTGGGTTGCGGCTCAGAATGGAGGGAATTTAAATGCTCTTGATTTTGGTGGAGCTTTAGGAAGTACTTATTTTCAAAACAAACATTTTCTTAATTCATTAAATTGTGTTCAATGGAATATTGTAGAGCAAGAAAAATTTGTAGAAACAGGTAAATTATATTTTGAAGATGAACACCTGAAATTTTATCATTCAATTAGTGAATGCATAAATAAAAATAATATCGATATTATAATTCTATCTGGAGTTATTCAATATTTGGAAACACCTGAAATATTTTTAAAAGAAGTTATCTCGTATGGATTTAAATTTATAATTATTGACCGGACATTATTCAATAATGTTCATAGTGATACTTTAACAATACAGAAGGTTTCCCCTGAAATCTTTGATGCAAGCTATCCTTGTTGGTTTTTGGATAAAAATAAATTTAAAGAAATTTTTAAAGAAAAATATGATTTGATTCTTGAGTTTGATGGATTTTGTGAAGGAAAAGGTTTTATTTTTAAAAAGAAAGATGAAAGAATTTAAAAACATTTACATTGATATTACTAATACCTGCAATGCAAAATGTCCTTTTTGTATTACAGGAAAGCACAAACCAGCAATAAAAAAATATATTGAGCCGGAAGTTTTTGATAATATTCTTATTTCATTAATTCGTAATAAGTCTATAGTTGAGAGTTCGGTTATTTATCTTTACAATTGGGGTGAACCCTTTTTGCATCCTAAGTTATCTGAACTTATCAGTATTTTGAATAAACATAATTTACAATTTGGACTAAGTACAAATGGTTCTATTGAATTTAATTTTCCTGATAATTTTTGCAAAAATTTAGTTTTTTTTAAATTCTCCTTATCTGGTTTTTCACAAAATTCATATAATAAAATACATGGCTTTAATTTTGAAAAAACGCTTTTAAATATTGAAAGAATTATAAAAAATATTCAAAATGAAAACCCACAAACATATATCGAATTAAATTTCCATATATACCAGTTTAATATAAGTGAAATAGAGGCGTGTCGGGATTTTGCAAAAAAAATAAAAGTGCATTTTTATCCATGCCTTGCTATTTTAAATGATTGGGATAATTTGAATCTTTATATGGGTGGGGAGTTACCTTACAATGATTTATTGGAAGTTTCTCAAAAATTACTTATGTATAATTTTAATGACCTTTTAAAAGCAAGCCCCTCTGATTATAAATGTCCACAATATGATTTACTTGTAATTGATGAAAGTGCAAATATTTCCGGATGTTGCCAATTACCAAAAGACAATAAAGAATATTCATGTGGAAATATTCTTACTGATGATTGGAATACAATTTTAAAAAATAAAACATCAATGATGGTTTGTAGAAATTGCATAAAATCAGGACTTGCTTATTATATCCACAATTCAATGTTATCAATCGATTTCAGTAAAGATGATTTTTTAGAAAAAACAACCACTATTGATTTAATGAAAATAATAGCAAATCGTTTTAAACGAAAATTATTCTAATGAGTAAACTGCAATATTTGAACTTAGGTTGCGGGAATCATTTCCATCCTGATTGGAAAAATGTAGATTTTGTTTCGAATAACAAGAATGTTATTGCACATGATCTTTTAAACGGAATACCTTTTCCCGATAATACCTTTGATGTGGTTTATCATTCACATGTTTTAGAACATTTTCCAAAGGCGAAAGCGGATTGTTTTATTAGCGAATGTTTTCGAGTGCTTAAAAATGGAGGCATATTGCGGGTTGTTGTACCCAACCTTGAAGTTATAGCCGAAGAATATTTAAAACAATTGAAAGATGCGCTGAATGGGGATGAAAGGGCAAGGTATAATTATGAATGGATGTTGCTTGAAATGTATGACCAAACTGTTAGGAATTATAGCGGAGGCGAAATGGGAAAATATTTATTTCAAAAAGAAATTAAAAATATTGATTATGTTTACAATCGAATAGGTATAGAAGGAAAAAATATACGTGAAAATTATTTAAAATCACTTAAAAAAACGGAAAATATAAAAACAACGATTTCGTATGAAAAAAGTATAAGTAAAAAAATAATGTATTATTTTAAACCTTTGACATATTTCAATTTCTTAAAAAGAAAATTACTTGCAAAAGAATGGAGACAGATTGAACAAGAACAAGAATTACTGAAACTCGCTAAATTTCGAACTTCCGGCGAAATACACCAGTGGATGTATGATAGGTATTCATTGAAAGAATTGTTAGAAAGAGAAAAATTTGTTAATGTTAAAATCAAAACAGCATTTGAAAGCGAGATAAAAGACTGGAATAGTTTTGAATTGGATGTAATAAATAATGAAGTTAGAAAACCCGATTCATTATTTATAGAAGCAAAAAAAATTAATACGTATGCTTAATTTTTGTACACTTTTCGATATTAATTATTTTTCACGAGGCATTGCAATGTATGAATCTTTAAAAAAACATTGCAATGATTTTCATTTATATATCTTCGCTTTTGATGAAACCAGTTTAGATATTTTAAATAAATTAAAGTTACCTAAAACAACAATAATTTCTTTATCAGAATTTGAGAACAATGAACTTTTAGAAATAAAGACAGAACGTAGTCGTGCTGAATATTGTTGGACATGCACCCCCTCAACCATTTTTTTTTGTATTGAGCAGTATAAACTGGATCATTGTACGTACGTAGATGCAGATTTATATTTCTATAGTAATCCCAGAGTTCTTATTGATGAAATGGGGGATAAATCTGTTCTAATTACAGAACATAGGTATACACCCGAATACGACCAATCCTTAACCAGCGGAATATATTGTGTGCAGTTCATCACGTTTAAAAACACTATTGATGGAATAACTGTATTAAAATGGTGGAAAAATGCCTGCATTGAATGGTGTTATGCTCGTTTTGAAAACGGAAAATTTGGCGATCAAAAATACCTTGATGATTGGACTACCAGATTTAATGATATTCATGTATTAATGAACGAAGGCGGTAGTTTAGCACCATGGAATATTCAGCAATATAAAATTAAGTCAATAAACCCGTTCATCCTTAAAACCCTTAAAACAAAAGAAAAAATTAAACCAGTATTTTATCATTTTCATTACCTATCATTTTACTCAAATAAAAAAATAAATTTAACCAATGGGATTTATTATATTTCAAGTGAAATAAAACATTATTTTTATTACCCATACTTAAATCATATAAATAAAATAAATAAAGAATTATATAAAGATTTCAATAGTAAAGATTTTAATGGAACAAAAGAGATGATTTTTACTATATACTATTTACGTGATAAATTGTATCTATACAGAAAAGCATTATTTAAATTAAGTATTAAAGCCTTTAAAGATGCAAATAAATTAATAAAAGAAAAGAAACAAGTAAGAAAAAATATTATAAATAGTGGCAAAATTAATTAGTTTAAAAACGTTTTCTGATAAAAGAGGTAACCTTACAGTCATTGAGAAAATATTTCCTTTCGAAATAAAAAGAATATTTTATATTTATGGAGTTGACGATTCGGTTAGAGGAGGGCATCGGCATTATAATACATATCAAGCAGCAGTATGTATTAAAGGTTCATGTAAAATATACAACAACAATGGTAGCAGCACTGAAATGTTTACTTTAAACTCGCCCGTTAAATGCCTTATTATTGAACCATGCGATTGGCATAAGATGTATGATTTTAGTAGAGATGCTATATTGATGGTTTTTGCTTCAGAATTTTTCGATGAAAACGATTATATATTTGAACCATACAAAAATGATTGAATACGAAAACTTATATAAAACTAATAAGATTTTTTTTAAAGAATACAACAATGCTTTTTTTAAAACATTTAATTCCGGTTGGTTTATTCTTGGGCAGAATGTAAAGGATTTTGAAAAAAGTTATGCAAAATATTGTAATACGAAATACTGTATAGGGGTTGCAAATGGTTTAGACGCATTGACCATATCCTTAGTTGCATTGCAATTTGAAAAAGGTTCGGAAATCATAGTGCCTGCTAATACTTACATTGCAACAATTTTAGGAATATTGCATGCAGGCTATAAACCTGTTTTAGTTGAACCCGATATAAATACATACAATATTGACCCAAATAAAATTGAAGCAGCTATTAATAATAAAACAAAAGGTATTTTGGTTGTTCATTTATATGGTAAACCGTGCGAAATGGATGAGATTGCAAACATTTCAAGAAAATATAAATTAAAAATAATTGAAGATTGTGCTCAGGCACATGGTGCAAAATATAAAAACAACATAGTTGGTTCGTTTGGCGATGTTGCAGCATTTAGTTTTTATCCTACCAAAAATTTAGGTGCTTTAGGTGATGCAGGTGCTATTAATCTTAATGATGAAAAACTTAAAAATACAATTATAAAATTAAGAAATTATGGTTCTTCAGAAAAATATGTTAATGATATTGTTGGTTACAATTCAAGATTAGATGAAATTCAGGCAGCTTTTCTTTTAATTAAATTAAAAAATTTAAACAAAATAAATTCTCATAAACGTAAACTTGCAAAAATGTATCATGAAAATTTAAAAAGTGATTTTATTAAACCTTCCATTGATAATAATTCCTTTGATGTATTTCATATATATAACATCCGGCATGATAAACGTGATAAATTAAAACATTTTTTATATAAAAATAAAATTCAAAGTGAAATACATTATCCTATTCCTCCATATAAGCAAAAAGCATTAAAGAATTTTTTTACTGAGAAATACCCTATTTCAGATGAAATACATAATTCAACTTTAAGTTTACCCATTTCCTATTTCCATTCAGAAAAGGATATATTAAAAGTAATAGAAGTTTTAAATAAATTTTAAATGGATTCGGATTCAAATCTTTCGCAATTTAGTATAGATAAAAAAAGTTGGCCATGGATAAAAGAAACAACTCCATGTATTTCCAATGAGAATATGTGTTTACCTAAAATCTCAATAGTAACACCTTCATTTAATCAAGGTAGGTTTATTGAGGAAACTATTTTATCTGTTATTAATCAAAATTATCCTAATCTGGAATACATTGTTATTGATGGAGGAAGTACTGATAATTCAATTGAGGTAATAAAAAAATATGAAAAATACTTGTCTTATTGGATTAGTGAAAAAGATAACGGGCAGAGTCATGCAATAAATAAAGGATTAGAAAAATGTACTGGAGAAATTTTTAACTGGTTAAACAGCGATGATTATTTGGCAGAAGGAGCATTATTTAATATTGCAAAAACTTTTCTTGAAAACAATAAACCTGATGTTATATGTGGATATTGTAATATTATAAATGAAAAAAAAGAAGTTGAAGAAATTAGCAGGATGTATGTTGGTAAATCAAAAGAAGATACGATCGTAAATTATTGGATTAATCAACCTTCATCATTTTATAATTTAATTACCTTAAAAAAGATAGGTAATATTTACGAATCGCTATATTGTGTTATGGATTTGGAGTTGTGGTTTCGTTATTTATTATCAAAAAAAGAAGAAGAATTAAAAATAATATTAACCGATAATATTATTTCATTTTTCCGTAAACATCCATCGTCTAAAACACAAAGTATTATAAATTTATTTTATCAGGAAATATGGAAAATTGAAAATGAGATTTTAAAATTAATTAAAGCTCCGCAGATCTTACAAAAACAAAAGAAAGTGATTGAGCCTTTTCGATTAAACTGGGAAGGAATATTTATAAATAAAAAACGTTATATTTCATTATATATTTATAGAGAAATAAATAAAATTATTAAAAACTCAAATTCAAATAAAATATCATTCAAGGCAAAAATAATGTGGAGTTATTTCTTATTGTTTTATTCGAAAGAAATTAATTTTTTAAATAAAATCATTTTTATTATAAAAAGATTCAAGATAGTTAATTAATATTTTTAAAAATCAATATGTGAGGCTTTTACATTTTCTTATTCAGTATTCTGTGAATGAATTTCCTGCATTTTTTTTAAATGAATTAAATATTAAAAAATTTGTATCGAAAAATTTTACTGACTCGCGGGAGGTATTTGAAATCTTATTAAAGCGAGGCTATAAATTCGAAAAATCAGGAAATCAAAATAAAATATTTTATCAAATAAAAACTAATAAAATCAAAATATACTTACGAAGGAATACTTCTGATTTTATAGTTTTTAAGGAGGTTTTTCTAAATGGAGGTTACGCGTTTTTATTAAAATTAGTCGAGGAAAATAAATGGCCTTGTAATAATATAATTGATGCAGGTGCCAATATTGGTCTTTTTACATTATGCTGCAAAGCATCATTCCCAAGAGCGTCAGTTATTGCTTTAGAACCGGAAACAGGGAATTATTTCCAATTAAAAAAAAATATTTTGGCAAATGAATTAAATAATACAGTATCACTTCAAAATGCATTATGGTTTGAAAACACTACCTTATTTTTTAATAATTTGTTTCGTGATGGCAGAAACTGGGCAATTCAATTTACTCCTATTAAAACCCATGAAAATATAGATGGAGTCAAAACAAAAACCGTATCAGAGATAATGAAAAAGAATAATTGGTCAGGTATTGATATATTTAAAATTGATATTGAAGGCGCAGAAAAAAGTCTTTTCTTAAATGATAAACAAATAGATGTCTGGCTACCCAATACAAAAGTAATTGCCATTGAAATACATGATGAATTTAATTGCAGAAAAGATATTGAAAATATATTAAAATCATATAATTTCGATTTGATTTATAATGGAGAATTAACCATAGGTGTGAATAGTAAATATAAGACTAAATAATTATAATACATGAATCATGCCTTTGTTATATTGGCGCATAAGAATCCTGAACAGGTTAAAAGATTATTAAATGTTCTGTGCAAAAGTAATTTTTATTTTTTTGTACATATTTGTAAAAACTCTAATATCAATGAATTTGAATTTCTATATAAACAAAATAATGTAACACTTTTAAAGAGGGAAAATGGTTCTTGGGGAAGAATAGGTATTGTTAAGGCAACAATAAACGGATTAAAAGCAATAAGCAAATCTCATATTGATTTCGAGTATATCCATTTGATAAGTGGGCAAGATTACCCAATTCGTGATATTGATTCTATTGAGTTATTTTTTAAGAAAAACAGGGGATATAGTTTTATTGAATTTTTTAGTTTACCATCAAAATTTTTATTTTATGAGGGAATGGATAGGATAGAAAAATATCATTTTGGAAACCGAATACATCCCTCAAAATGGGATAAAAAAAGAAATGACTTTTTTAATACACTTTCAATGAAAATTTCTTTTTTTAGAAGAAAAATACCAAAAGGATTAAAACCATTTGCTGGTTCGCAATGGTGGTCGTTACATATTGATGCAGTAAATTATATACTTAGGTTTTTAAAAGATAATAGAAGTTTTATAAGGTTTCATAGGTTTTCAAAATTATCCGATGAAATGTTTTTTCAAACCATTTTACTTAATTCCCATGATAATGATTTTATTGGAAAATTGGTAAATAATTCGCTTAGATACATTGATTGGGATAAACCTAATGTATATCATCCTGCAACTATAAAAATGGAAGATTATGAAAAAATTAAAAAAACAGATAAATTGTTTGCTCGAAAATTTGATATCAAAGAAGACAGTGAGATACTAGACTTGTTAGACAAAGACTTTTTTTAAGATATTCATTTTTTTACTTACTGGATATAACCGTTGTTAGTATTTTTTTTAGTTCATCCGAAAAAGGAGCTTCAATTTTTCTGGCGAATAATTTATCGCTCGAATTTATTTTATCAAGGTCGGTAATATCTAAAATTGCAGGTATGCTTCCGTATCTTAATCCACTTTCCCAATCAATATATCTTAAATTATCATTTATTACTTTTTTCGAATAATCCGAATTCATTATTACTGTTTGAAAATATATTTCTTCCGAACAGAAAGTATGTTTTAACCGTTTGATAAGGTATTTATTTTTCCCGGTATAGTCAATAACAAAGGTTAATGTTTCTTTTGATAGGCTCCACCAGGTTGAACCCAGATAAAATTGAGGTATTTGTTTTGATACAGGCCTTTTAAAATTGATCTTTTGTTGAAGTTTTATAAAAAAAGAGATCCATTTCTGTTTTTTTCTTTCATTAAAAACATCATAGAAGTTGTAATAATTAATTCTGTCCATTCCTCCGCTTCGGTCCAGTCCCCTGTTATTCCATTCATTTGCGGGCATTTTGGTATATTCCAAAAAATCTTTTCCCTTATAAGTATTAAAGAAGTTAATAAAATAAGATGTGTTTTTTATAGGGAAATCCTGCCCGCTTATCAGGTGGAAATATTCCAGATCCGGGTTTCGCAAAGCTTCTTTGGCTAATAATAAAATACTTAATAAATGATTTCGCCCGCCCCAGTTTATTTTAAATTTACTTGTAATGAATTTTACTTTTTTTATTGTATTTAATTTTTGAATTATTTCTTTGTCCGGTTTACTTTTTCTATCGATATGGATATAAAATTTGAAATTTTCATCAAAGAAGTTTACAATCTCAATTAATTGCTCCAGGTTTTTATATGCGGTTATTAATATTCCGTGCTTCATTTGACCGAATTTCTAACAGCGTTATTTTGGTTTCAATTCAAAATTTAATTTTTACATTGGCAAATCACCGAAAAAGCTGCTAAAGATTATTGATAATTCTTTAAATAGTGTCAATAAACCGCTGCTCGGTTTTATTAAAAAGCAAGATTCCAATAATCAAAATGAATATCGTAAAAACTCCGCTATAACCCAGCATCATCCACGAAAAAGAACCTTTACCCAACAAAGCGTATTTAAAAGTTTCGATAATTGAGGTCATGGGGTTTAGCATGATTAATGTTTTATATTTATCGGGTATGCTGCTTAGCGGATATATTATGGGTGTGGCATACATGAATAATTGCACCCCAAATCCGACAAGGAATTGAAGGTCTTTGTATTTTGTGGTTAACGATGAAACAATAATACCAAAACCAAGTCCCATAAAAGCCATTATCAACAATAAAACGGGTAATAGAAATATATAAGCATTCATGCTAACAGATGCTCCGATATAGTAGAAGTAAATCCAAAAACAAATTAAAAATAATAACTGGATACCAAAAGTTATCAGGCTTGAAATGACAATAGATACGGGAACAGTGAGTCTTGGAAAATATACTTTGCCAAAAACACTGGCATTGTTAATAAAAGTGCCGGAGGTTTTGTTAAGGCATGATGCAAAATAGTTCCATGCAGTAATTCCGGTCAAATAAAAAAGTGTGGCAGGAACACTGTTCGTCGAAATATTGGCTACCTTGCTGAAAATAATAGTAAAGACAATGGTTGTAAAAAGCGGCTGAATGATATACCATAATGGGCCGAGGATGGTTTGTTTGTATACAGAAACAAAATCTCTTCTTACAAAGATCATAATTAAGTCTTTGTAACGCCATAGTTCGGCAAGATTGATATCATACCATGTACGCTTGGGACGGATTATTTCGGTCCATTCTTTATCTTCAGACAAAGCCATGAATATTCTTTTTACAAAAGTATCAAAAATCTTTCAAATTGGATAAATGCAGGGGAATGATTAGTTTTGTAGTTACAAATAAAACCGGTTATATAGATTTTAAATGATTTGTTAAGAAAAAGGATGTGTCCATTATTATTAAAAGGTTAATGGTTAAAAGGTTTAGCAACTAGCTAGGAAAATGGTAAAAAAGTCATAAGTAAAAAACAGATAACTTATAACTTTTAGCTAAACCAGTTGCTATCAACCAAAAACAAAAAACAAAAATAAAAAGTCAATGGTTAAAAGGTGTAGCGACTAGTTAGGTAAATGGTAAAGAGGTATAAGTAAAAAACAGATAACTTATAACCTTCAACTAAACCAGCTGCCACCAACCAAAAAACAAAAAACATATTTACAATTATCAATTTGAAATAATAAAATATGAATATATTACTTGGCTTGAATACTTTTGATGTTGGTGGTGCAGAAAATTTTGTATTCCGTCTTGCAAAAGCTTTGTCTGAATCAGGTCATAAGGTTTATCTGTTTGCTTTATATGATTGGAATATTGCAGATGCAAAAAAACGAATTGAAAAGATACTGGGTAAAGAATATTCAAAAGTCAAAATTGTTACACGCTGGAAACCCGGGAGAATAAAAAACGTTATTCTTTGGAGATTGAACGGTTTGTTCTTACGTTTTGGTAAAAAGGACTATAGAGAGAATATCATTAATAATTCACAAATCAAAAGATTAAATACTTTTCTTAAGAAAGAAAAAATAGATATTGTAAACACCCACCTTTTTGAAGTAGATGAATTCTTTTCTGTAAATTTTAATATCCCTCATGTGATTTCAATGCATGGTGCTTATGAAGATTATTTATTTGTAAAGGAGGGAAAAATATCCGGTGAAATTAATAACGATTTTCTTGAGCTTTCAAAAAAAGTTTTAAATAAAAGCAAAAATGTTATCTATGTTGCCGATAAGAACCTCGAAATATTTAATCAGGTAAAACTAGAAAATATAAATACCCGGAAAATTTATATTGGCTATGATACTTCTGATGAAGAAAAATATAACAAAAGAGACAGCGGTGAATATTTTGTTTTTGGAATGATTGCAAGAGGAATAGAAAGTAAAGGATGGGAAATAGCAATTAATGCGTTTGAAGCACTTCAGAAAAAACATCAGAAAATAAAATTGATTTTAGCATATACCGAAACAGAATTCATGAAAGAACTGGAGAATAAATACAAAAGTATTTCCGGTATTGAATTTAAGGGTTTTGAACCTGTACAGAAAAACTTTTTCGAAAGTATACATGCATTGGTGTTTCCAACCTGGATTGATTGTGTCCCAAATAGTATCATCGAATCGTTGTTTTATAATATTCCTGTTATCAGTACTGAAACAGGCGAAATACCCGGAATGATTGTCAATGATGATAAAGAAGCAGGAACAATTATAAAACTTGATGAAAATACGCATAAACCTAAAGTTGAAGAATTGTTTAATGCAATGGAACAATATTTATTAAACAATGAGCTTTATGAAACACATAAGAGGAATACATTTTTTGTAAAAGAGAAATTCTCAATGGATATTTGCATGAGGAAATATATTGATTTTTATATAAAGGCTATTTCAAAAGGAAGTGGAGTGATATAATATCATTGTTGGATGAGAGAAATGAAAAAAAATAATGGAATATTAATTGTGATATTATTTTATTCTTTTGTTTTCTTATCCCTGTTTTTTTATTTTAATACATCAGCTTCATTAGTAAAAATAAATAATTTGGGAGATTCTTATGCTATAATAAAAGCAGCTCAAAAATTTTATTTTAATTTCAGATTTGATTCCGAACGCACTTTTTTATACCCTGTGATTATTGGTTTTCCATTGCTTTTCGGCACAGGAAACGTCTTTCTGTTTTATTATATTTTAGTACTTCAGTATTTATTTGGTGTTGCTGGTATCATATTGTTGTTTCTAATTCTTAAAGTATATGTTAACAAAACCATGACAGTAATTGCATGTTTTGTATATTCATTAAGTATATCAAATCATATTTATTCTTTTTATGCCTTAACAGAACCTCCTTTTATTCTTGTGTTGTTGTTCTCATTGTATATGCTTCAAAGGTTTATTCAGGAAGGTAGCATCTTAAAGTTAATGATAAGTGTTTTGTTTTTATTTATCTCTGCTGTAATCCGTCCTGTCACACTTCCCTTGTGTATTATTATTTTCATTGCATGGATAATATATTTTGTGATTATTAATAATATCAGAAAAAGTAAAATACACCTGGTGTCGTTTTTTTTTATAATTACTTTGGGAATACAAATTACAGGAATGTATAAAGATTATAATCGTTTGGATTTTTCATTTGCCGGAAAAAAAACCGTTTTCAAATATCTGTTATCGTTATCTGAATCGCTGAGAACAAATGAACCCATTGAAAACATACAATATAATAAAGAAAAAAGACTTCAGCAGATTACGGATAAATTATCTTTGGCTGACAGTTTGAATGCCATAAATAATATAATAAACAAAAACATAAAGAATGAAATTTTCGGAAATTTTAATAATGTAATTAGGGCATATCTGTATTCCGTTTATTCAAATTCAACAGGCGGAATACAATTGTACAATGTAAAAATATATAATGATATTTATAAGCTATCAGTGATTCAAAACATTTTTTTTACATTAATTTTTGCATTAAATATTGTAATTTTATTTTTTATTTTAATATTTAAAAAATTCAGGGGGAATATAAAAAAAGAAGTCATTATGATTTTGCTTTTTTGTGCTGTGCTTAATATGTCAGATTGGCTTATGTCTGGATTGGCGTATTGGCAAGGTGACCGTTACAATATTGTGATGGTGCCGTTTACTATAATAATAAGTTCAATAATGATTCATTTGTTTAAGCTAAAAAAATTAAATCAATAATTGATTAAAGATATTTTTATTTAATGTTATCACAATTAAGGTTTATAGCATCAAAAATTTTATATTGTATAAATCATATAAGAGGTTATGTTCATTTTAGATTTAAACAAAATCCTGCAATCTTTTGTTTTTTCCCGTTCTCATCAGTAGGTGGTGCCGAAAAAGTGCATCTTGATATTTTGGAATCCATATCTGATGCAAAACCATATATATTTATCAGGTATAAGATTAATCCATGGTTATCATTAAATGAAAAAGAAGATACGGCATGGTTAAATTTATTCAATAAATTTGGTCATGTGGTTTTTTTATCCGATTACCTCGAGTCATCGAAATTTAGTTATCTTAATATGGCATGGATAAAGGGATGGATTGTGGGCAGCCTGAATGCAAACAAAAAGTCGGTGCTTTTTTTCTGGAATGATAGTTTTATTAAAGCCATTTTCCCATTATTAAAACAACATGTAAGGGTAATTGATATAATTCATAATTTAAAACCAGACAATCCTTCCGACCTGGAGTATCTGAATTTAGATGTGGTACCAAGAATTAATAAACGTATTCTTGTTTCGCCTCATCTTAAAGACATGCTGGAGCAGATCTATAAAAATAATAATATCGACCCGTTATTGATAAATAAGGCACATGTTATTTTAAACGGGACAAATATCCCGAATGAATATAGTGAAAAGCCGGATGGCAAGATGTTGAAATTGATATTTGTTGCACGCGATGCCCCGGAAAAAAGAATTTACCTGATTAACAGAATAGCAGAAAAATTAACATTGGAAACAATCCCTTTTGTATTTAATGTAATAGGTCCTGATCCTCAAAAATGGAAGGATAACAACATAATAAATATAAACTGGTTGGGATTGATTGCAGATGAGAAGACAATTTCCGAAATGTATAAAAACAGCCATATTTTTATTCTTGTTTCTTATACTGAAGGAATGCCGAAAACTTTAATTGAAGCTATGTCGTTTGGGTGTGTCCCTGTTATTACTGATGTAGGCGACATTTCGGAATATATTTCTGACAGAGTGAACGGGTATTTATTACCAGTAAACCCGGAAGAGCTTATGGTTGAGAGAGCGGTTGATTTTATAAAAGAACTTAGTAATGATAATGAATTGTTCAATGAGTTAAGCCGAAATACATACCTGACTGTAAAAAAACATTTTGATATTAATATTATTGAACATATGTATCACCGGTTAATTGTACCTGGCATTGCAGAAGATTAGTGTCATAATTCCCAATTACAATCATGCCTGTTTTTTGGAACAGCGTATTGACAGTGTATTAAATCAAACGTTTGATGATATTGAAGTCATCATCCTGGATGATTGTTCTTCCGATGGTAGTAAGAAGGTCATTGAAAAATACAAAGAGCATAAGAAAATATTTAAGATAATATACAATGAAACAAACAGCGGAAATACATTTAAGCAATGGCAGAAAGGTATTGAAACCGCTCAGGGTGATTGGATATGGATTGCCGAATCGGATGACTACGCCGAAAAAACGTTCCTGGAGAAAGCCTATCAAAAAAGTATGAACGGTAATTCAGGTATTGTATATTGCCGTTCAAATATTATTGATTCATCAAATAATGCTATTACTTTATATAATTTTTCGTCGATGCCCGATCCTGTTGTGTTTCCTTTGTTTGGCAATGACTTTGATATGGATGGAAATGAATTTATTAAGGATTATATGTTGAAAAGAAACTCTGTTCCTAATGCAAGTGCTGTAATCTTTAAAAAAGATCTGGTTGATTTTTCTGTTTTTGATGATATAAGAAAAACAAAACTGTTTGGCGATTGGTTATTCTGGATACATCTTTTAAGAAAAACGAGAGTGAGTTATATAAATGAAAGATTGAATTATTTCCGTTTTCACGAAACAACTGTTCGGAAACATACTCAATTCGATATGACCAGGATTTATGAATACATGATTCTGATTAAATATTTTGAAAAAGAAAGAATGCCTTTTTATAAAGAAGCTCTTGATGCAATGGTTTATCAATATAATTATGGTGATGTTTCCGGTAACCGTGTTTCGGTGAAAGATAATATTAAAATAAGTATGTTTGTATTACAAAGAAATCCCTTACTTTTACTAAAGACATGGCTGAGGAAGAAAAAATCCCAAAAATAATTCATTACGGTTGGTTTGGTGGTAAGGAAATGCCATTGACAGACAAACAATGTTTGAAAAGCTGGGAAAAATATTTTCCCGGTTTTGAAATAAAACGTTGGGACGAATCAAATTTTGCATTTGATATTCCTTACATGAAGCGTTTTAGCAGTGATAAAAAATGGGGGTTATTGATAGACTTTGTAAAATTTAAAGTGCTTTATAATTATGGAGGTATTTATCTTGACACAGATATGATGGTATTAAAAAACATGGATGAATTACTGAAATATGATTCTTTTTGGGGTTTTGAAAGTAAAGAGAATGTTAACACCGCTATAATTGGAAGTATGTCCGGAAATGAAATCATTAGTGAATGTTTAAAATTTTATTATGACTTTAAATTTGATGATACTTTTAAAGAAAGTCCTAAAATTATTAGCCCCGTGCTTAAATCATTAGGGATGACAAGCGATACAGGTCAATTACAAATACTTGGTAATACTGCAATTTTTCCAATGCATTATTTTTATCCTATGAGTTTTCAGCAGGCTGATGAAGATTATAAAAAATTTATAAAACCCGATAGTTATGCAATACATTTATGGAATGCTACCTGGTTCGATCCTTTCAGGTTTTTTTGGAACAACCGTTATAAAGCAGGATTTAAAGCTGTTTTTAAACAAATAATTAAAAATCCGTTTCAGTCAATTTCTTTTTATAGGAATGTGGGTTATCATTTTTTACGATTTATAAAAACCAAAATACTGCATGCTAATTCAAGATAAAATTATTGAAAGATTATTTTCCAGAAAGATATTTCTTATCTTTTTAATTATTATTATTATTCCATTTATTATATTATGTTTTTATGCTTTGCCCCATTCCGACGATTTTTGGTTTAAAATTTATTATGAAGAGTATGGTTTTTTCGGTTCTTTTAAAGCGTGGTATTTAAACTGGTTTGGCAGATATACTTTTATTTTAATAATGAATATTTACAATATTCTTGGATTTGAACCAATAATATATAAGCTATTTTGTATCATATTTCAGGTATTATTTTATATTTCATTATTTAACTTCATTAAAATTTTATTATCTGAAAAAGATAAAATTACATTACACATTTTTTCATTATCTGTTTATATAATATTCCTTTATCAAATGCCTCGAATATCGGAAGGATTATATTGGCTTGCAGGTTCAGTAATTTATTTTCTTCCAATTTCATTTACCCTAATATTTTATACAATACTTATAAATTATACAGAAAATAAATGGGTAAAATCTAAAAATAAAAAGCTATATTATTTTATTGTATTATGTGTACTGGCTTTTATAATTATTGGACTGAGCGAAGTCGCAATGTTATTTTTAACATTTAGTTTTTTTGTCATCATGGTATTTAAAACAATAAAAAATAAGAAGGTAAACTTTAAGTTTTTACTATTATTTGCAATTATTGTATTTTCTTGTATTATTGTTTTTATGTCCCCTGGAAATACTATAAGGTCAGCTTCTGAAACAATGCTTTTTCATAAAAAAGCACATGATTTATTATATTCTTTAAAAGAATCTGTTCTGATAACTTCAAGCTATTTAATATTTGAATGGTTAAGGGATTCAATAATATTGTTATTTACGATTTTATATATACCATATGGAATATCTCAGTATAATAAAAACACTGTTTTTAATAAAATATCTGGCATTCATCCATTGATAATGATTGGTATCAGTATATTTTCTATATCATTTTTATTCTTTCTTGGGTATTGGAATTTAGGTGGACCTTTGCCAGAACGTGCTGTTAATTTTATTTATTTTATATTTATTATTTTATGGTTTATAAATTTACAATTCGTGATAAACTTTATTCTTAAAAAGAAATTATGTAATAAAAATTATAATGAAGGGTTTTCATTAAATTTAAAGTTTATTTATGGTATTATAATTTTAATTATAGTTTTAAATTTTAGTCAAGAGAATAATATTAAATATGCATTTTCCGATTTATTTTCAGGAAATGCGAAAAAGTATGAGATAGAAATGAATCAACGTAAAAGATATATTTTAAAAAGTAAAGCCGATACTTGTATTTTAGCACCATTAAAAAATAAACCACATTCGTTATTTGTAACAGATCTTAATCATCAGATGCACTATTGGCCAAACGATGTATATGAAAAATTTTATAATAAAAAAGTAATAATGCTTTATGAAAAGTAATTCCGATAACAATTACAACATTTGCATACTGCTTCCATTTTATAATGACTGGGATAGCATGAATGAATTATTGAAACAAATCGATGAATTGGGTAAAACAAATAAAATAGGTAATTATAAAATTATTGCAGTAAATGATTGCTCTACTCAGCAGAATAATAAAATTGAAGAGAACATAAAGATTGAAATTATTAATCTTAATAGAAACGTTGGACATCAAAAAGCAATAGCCATAGGACTTGCATATATTAATGAAAATGTCAAAACAGATGCTGTTGTTGTAATGGATGCAGATGGGGAGGATAATCCGGAAGATATTATCAGGTTATATGAGAATATTAAGAACACAAATTATGCCTGTATTTCTTTTGCAAGCAGGCGAAGAAGGAAAGAAAAAAGTTCATTTAAATTTTTCTATTTTTTTTATAAGATTATTTTTAAACTGTTAACAGGGGAAAAAATAACTTTTGGTAACTTTAGTATCATCCCATCAAAATTATTATCGAAATTGGTTTATATGCCTGAAATTTCAGTACATTACTCGGGTGCAGTTATTAAATCAAAGTTACCTTATAATTTGGTATTATGTAATAGGAATAAACGTTATTTTGGAAAATCGAAAATGAATTTATCTTCTTTGGTGCTTCACGGGTTAAGCTCAATATCGGTTCATTTTAATACTGTTGCAACCCGATTATTAATATTTTCTGTAGTATCAATATTTATTATAATTCTTGCAATGCTATCGATACTTGGAGTAAAAATTTTTACTGATATGGCAATACCTGGTTGGACCTCTAATATGATATTTTTATTATTAATATTGGGAATAGAAATATTTATTATTTGTGTTTTTCTTATCTTTCAAATATTATTCCAGAAGAATAAATTTGATGAATTTGTTCCGGCAATACATTATAAATCATTTGTTGATACCATAAACTAATTTAAATGTTGTTCGACTACAAGGGTAAAGAGTTAGGTTTATTTGGAAAAGCCATTAATTGGAAAAGCTATTGGTCATGTAAAGTAAAAAAATACCTTGGGAATAAAGTTCTTGAAGTTGGTGCAGGGATGGGTAATAATGTTCAATTTTTGGTAAATGAAGATATTTTAGAGTATACTTGTATCGAACCAGATTTTGAATTATCAGAGATAATTAAAAAAAAAATTTATAATAATGAACTGCCATCTTTTTGTAAGTCGCTAAATGGTACAATTCAGGATTTAAAAGAAGACCAGTTCTTTGCATCAATTTTATATTTTGATGTACTTGAACATATCGAAAATGATCATGAGGAAATACAGAAAGCAGCTTTGCATTTAAAACCGGATGGTTTTTTAATTATTTTAGTCCCGGCTCATCAATACTTGTATTCTCCTTTTGATAAACAAATCGGACACTATAGGAGATATAATAAGCAAAGATTAAAAAAAATAATACCTGACAAATGGGAAGTTGTAGAAATAAAATATATGGATTCAATGGGGTTTCTTCTTTCTATGGTTAATCATACATTTTTAAAACAAAAATATCCAACACAAAAGCAAATTATTTTTTGGGACAAGATAGTAGTGCCTATGTCAAAAATTATTGATAAAGTAGTATTTTATAAATTCGGAAAATCATTGCTTATTATTATGAAGAAACCAACTATATAAAAATATATATAAGCTAATGTTAACAGATTTTGTAATATATTTATTATGCTCAATGTTAATGTTGGCATTGATATTATTCATTGGTAAATTAATGTCTTCTTTTGTTAAATTGCCAGAAAGAAAATTTCTGAAAATATTTATTGAATTAACATCTGGATTAACATTATTAATAATAATCTTTTCATTTTCAAAATCATCTTTTAATACAATAAATCTGTTATTCATTGTTGTTATTCTGTTTTATTTATTTTTTAAACAAAAAAGAGGTTTGATTAAATATACTAAGTTTAATTTTTGTGTGAAGGAATATTTAGTTGAAATAATTTGGGTTTTTATGTTATTCTTGCCCATTTATTTATTTAAAATAATTCCAATTGCTAATAATTGGAATGGCTCATTTCCTATCGGGGATCTTGATTATTTTTATTATTCAAAACTTAGTGATTCGCTCAGATTATATGGTTTGGAAAATAAAACATTTGATTTGAAAATATTACATCCTGATATATTTTCCGGATGTGTTCCTTATCATTATTGTGAATTATGGTTGAATGCTTTTATTGTTTGGCTTTTGAACCTTAACTCAGCAAAAACACTTATTCTAATTACATATCCATTGTTGTTATTAGCTGTAAATATAGGGTTTCTCTCTTTTTTTGAGAATAGAACAAAAATAAACCTATTAATAATTTTATTTGGATTTTTACTTCTTTTTTTTGAAGGAATCTATCTCCCGCTTTATGCGAAGTATAGTTATTTAAATAATCATGCAAGTTGGAGAGTAATGTCTTTAACTCTTATGCAATATGGAAAATATAGTTTTCCATGTTTGTTTTTTCTTTCATTCTTAGTTGAATATTTTCAAGGGAATAGAATATCTGCATATATAATGTTAGGAAGTTTGATAATTGTTTCAGTTGGTATATTACCAGGTATTGCGGGAGGATTGATATTATTTATCTTGATTGATTTTTTTATTAGAAGTATGAATAATAAAGAACGAATTTTTCTTTTGGTGTATGTCCTTGTAATATTAATTTTCTACTATTTATTTTATTTTTATAATCAAACTTTATATACATCCAAATATGTTTCAAGTAGTTCGATTTTATCAAATATAATTTTAGATCCTTTTAATATCAGTTATTATAACAAGATATTGCATGTTATGTTAAACATTTTGAATTTATTTTTCTTTAGATTACTTCTTTTTTTTGTACCTTTTATAAGTTTATTAATTGTTTTAAAAATTCGTTATGAAATCAAATTTATATATGATTATTTATTAATATTAATACTTTTTGGATTGTTCTTTATTTGTGGTAGTATTACATCTGCTATTGTTGAAGACTTATTGGATTCTCTTCAGATTTTTACAAATTTGATACCCTTGTTTTATATTTTAATTTCTGTAATCTTTATTGAAGTTATTATTTATTTTAATCAAAGTATTAATAAACTTATTCGTATAACTGGATTGATTTCGTTAATGTTCTATTTAACTATTAATTTAAGATTTGTATTTAATTCATCTTTTAATCTGTTTAAGGAAGGTAATACCTATTCAATTGATTATATTAATTCTGTAAAGTCGGAAATAGCAGCAAATAAGTCATTAAATATTATCGGTATAATATTAAATGAATCTGATTATAATCATCCTGATTTACCAAGTTATTCACTTGTTTTAGGATATTATCCCGGAATGTTTATTCATTATTTCAGTAATAATAACCTTCATGTTCCTATAAATAATTATATTTTATATAATAAAATTAGTGATTTGCCATTATATGATCAATATTATCTTACTACATCAGAACAGTATGAATTTATCGAAAAAGAAAAAATCAATAATCGTTTTACAAATTATGAACAAAGTCAGATTAATTTTATAAAACAATATGGAATAAAATATATTTTTGTTAAAAAGGGAGCGTTAATTTCAAATTGCTTAGAAAAAACAATAAAAAAGGAAATAAAAGATATTCGTAGCGGGGAAAGATTATTAATAATAAATAGTTAAAATGTATTCAAAAGAGCAATCAAAAATATTTTTTAAAAGAATTTATATATACAATATAATATTTAGTTTATTGCATACATATCATATTCTTCGATTAAAATTAATTCGGTTTATAAATTATATTAAAAATTTTATTCTGTATCGTTCTTTCTCGCATAATTGTATAAATAAAAAATCTGTTGTGTTTTATTTAACCAATACTGCCAATGCATTGCATTGCTTCCCTATTATGTGCTATCTAGAAAAGGAAGGTTATAATATTTTACTTTTTCATAATTATAATTTTATTTCCAAAAGTGTATTTGGCGTAAAAGGAATATTCAGGATTAAGAATCTTCAGATAATAAAAAAATTAGAAAATAATATTATAGTTGAAATGTACTTTTATGATAATTTGGAGAATGAATTAAAATTTAATTCTTTAAAAAAATTCTTTCTAAAAGACATAGAAAATGCAAAGAAAACAGATTCAGAAATAGATGTTCCTTATCCCATGCATCCTATCATTTATGATAATCAAATATATTTGAAGACCAGAAGTTATCGAAATGTAGATCGAAAAATAAAAATATTATTTTCGGGTAATACACATAAAGAGACATATGTGATTAATAAAATAAATGAGCATTATAAAATGCTTAATCGTTATGATATTATTGAACATTTAAGGACAACTCTTCCAAATGAAATTATCAACATTGTTGAATTGCGTGATTATATTGATCGGATTTTTTTAGGAGAAATATCTTATGAAAATAAGTTGATTATGATTGACTGGCAATGGAAAATAAAACATGGTAAATATGATTTGCGTATTGACAATAACGATTGGCTTTATTTCTTATCAAGAGCTGATTTCTTTCTAGCTTGTCCTGGGGTAAGAATTCCATTTTGTCATAATATTGTTGAAGCTATGTCTGTTGGTACAATTCCACTTACAAATTATGGTCATTTATTTAATCCTCCATTAATTGATATGGAAAATTGTATTTCATTTGATACTTTGGAATGTCTTATTAATAAAGTAAATTTGGTCATTAATATGAATCCAGATGAAATACAAAGAATAAGAAAAAATGTTATTGCCTATTATAATCAGATATTGGATATGGAGAAATTTTGTAAAAAAATAATCGATGAAATTAAAGACAGAAACACAGAACTAATTTTATTTTCCGAACATTTTAATATTGCATAAAGCATAAAAACAAATATGCAAAATGCATTTTTTAGTATAATATTACCTACGTACAACAGATCAAATTTCCTTGGAAAGGCAATTGAAAGTGTATTATCTCAAACATTTTCAAATTGGGAATTGTTAATAGTAGATGATGGTTCGACCGATAATACAAAAGAAGTTGTTGATTATTTTAAAGATTCTCGCATTCAATATTTTTTTCAGCAAAATGCCGAACGTAGTGCAGCTAGGAATAAAGGAATAAGTAATGCAAAAGGAAATTATATTAGTTTTTTAGATAGCGATGATTACATGCTACCCGATTTTTTAGAAAAACTTGCAAAAGAAATTGCTTTAAAGAATAATCCAATTGCGATATTTTTTTCAAGGGTGATGGTTGAAAATCAAGGGCTGTTTAAAATTCAATTTGATATATTTCCCGAAACCGATTCTATTATTAAATATATTCTTTCAGAATTTAAAGTCATACAGGTTTCACAGGCAATTATCCACAGAAAAATTTTTGAAAATAATCTTTTTGATGAACGATTTTATTTATGGGAAGATACCCATTTATATTTAAGATTAATTGCTCAATATCCCTATTTTAATTGCAATGTAAACGGAGTAATTTTGGTTCAGCATCCAAATTCCACGGTGGTTAAAGGAATGAACGTGGTAAAAAAGAAAGATGTGGAACAATATATTTTTGCTGTAAAAGATTTACGCGATAACTATTGGTACTTGTTTGAAAAATATATTCAAAAAAAATATTTTAGAAATTATATAAATGCAAAGTTGAATATGTACTTGTATCAGGCACGTATTAATAAGCAATTCGGGCTTGCCGTTTACATTTTATGTAAACTTTTATTAAATAAAGTCGATTTGAAAAATATAATCATAGCATTAAAATTATTTATTCATTTTACTATATCTTTCTTTAGAAAATAATATTATGCATGTCCTTATTATTGCATCGTGGTATAAAAAAAATGCTAATGAAATAAACGCTCCGTTTATTGAAGAACAGGCGCGAATGCTGATGCATTCTGGATTAAAGATGGGTGTGTTTTATCCATATTTTACAGGCGGTTTTAAGGAAAGATTAAAAAAAATTAAAACAGTTAAAGGTCATTATATTGATAATGGTTTATCTACATGGTTTTATGGTGAAAGTTCCGTAGTTCCTTATTTTAGGAGAATAATATATACTCATATTTGTCATCATTCCGAAAAAATATTTTTAGAATATATAAAAGAAAATGGAAAGCCGGATATTCTTCATGCTCATTCCGTTTTTATGGGAGGTGTTGTTGCAAATTATTTAAGTAAAAAATATAATATCCCATATGTAATAACGGAACATGCTTCTAAATTAATAACAGAATTTGAAATTCAAAACAAATCGGATATTCGTTATGTGAAGGAAATACTGAAAGATGCAAATAAGGTGATATTTGTAAGTCATTTTCAGGCAAATGAAATGATAAAAAAATATAAATTGCCTCTACTTCAAAAAATTATTATTCCTAATTCGTTAAATCCAATATTTAAATATTATCCTTTTCCTGAAAAAATAAACCCGATAATTATTGTTATTACCGGAAGTTTAACTATTAATAAAAATCATCAATTATTATTTGAAGCCATTAAAAGTCTGAAGGCAGATGGAGTAATTTGTTTTCTTAAAATAATAGGTAATGGTGAAGAAAAACAGTTTTTAGAAAACTTTGTAAAAAAGAATGATTTGCAAAAATATATTTCATTTTTGGGAACTTTGTCACGACAGGAAGTTTATAATGAACTTAAAAATAGTCATTGTTTAATTTCGGTTAGTAAATTTGAGACCTTTGGAATAAATATAATTGAGTCCTTGGCAGTTGGTCGTCCAGTTATAGCAACTCATTCAGGTGGCTCAAGTGAAATAATAAATTCTGAAAACGGAATTCTTTTAAATTCGTTTGAAATAGATGAATTGGCTGATGCAATAAAATATTTAATGAATAATTATAATAAATATAATCAACAAAAAATTTCCGAAGAATGTCAAAAAAAATATTCTGAAAAACTAGTAATAGATAAATTGATTGAAAATTATAAAGAGGCTATTGAATGAAGAAAGTTTTAATCCTATCTTACGATTTTCCTCCATATGTTTCGGTTGGGGGATTAAGGCCATATAACTGGTATAAATATTTTCTGGAATATAATGTTTATCCGATAATAGTTACACGACAATGGGAGAATAAATATGGAAATTTTTTAGATTATATTTCAGCAAGTGAAACAAACCAGGTAAGTATTGAAAAAACAAATTTTGGTATCATCATTAAAACTCCATATACTCCGAACTTATCAAATAGATTGATGTTAAAGTATAAAGAGTCAAAATACACCTTTTTGCGTCGTTTAATTTCTGCCTATTTTGAATTTGCACAATATATCTTTCTTGTAGGTCCTAAAGTTCAATTATATTTTGCGGCCAAAAATTATTTAAAGAAAAATAATGTAGACTTAATTATAGCTACAGGCGAGCCTTATATTTTATTTAGGTATGCTTCTAAATTAAATAAAAAATTTAAAATTCCCTGGATTGCTGATTACAGGGATCCCTGGAGCCAGGATAGAAACAGAAGCGAAAATCAGGTTGCAAGATTTTGGTATATTTTTTTCGAAAAATTATATTTAAGAAATACAATCGCTGTATCTACAGTTTCCTTATTTTTTAAGAAACATATTTCAAAATTAGTTCCAGGTAAAACATTTTATATACTCCCTAATGGATATAACCAGGAAGCGATAGATAAAGTTAATTTAATTCCTCAATCAAATAAAAAACTAAGCATTGCTTTTGTAGGATCAATATACAAATGGCATCCGCTTGAAAGTTTCCTAGGTGTATGTGCCGAATTTATTAAGGAAAACAAAAATGCAAGATTCCAAATAAATTTCTATGGAATAAATAATGAAACGGAAGTAGAAAATTTAATTAATACAAAATTCAAAGAGTTAAATTCCATTGTTAAAATATTTCCCAAGATTCCTAATGAAGAATTAGTAAAAAGATTAGCTGAAGAAAATGTATTCTTGTTGTTTAATTATTTTTCATATATGGGCACCAAAATATACGATTATCTTGCCCTTAAACGAAAAATTCTGCTTTGTTATAGCGATGATGAAGAAGGAAATATCTTAAAAGAAAAATTTTATAATCTTCCTGCCATTGGAAATGCTAATGAACATGTGCAGGAAGACCTGATAAGGGATACAAATTCTGGAATTATAATTAAAGATAAATACCATCTTAAAAAAGTTTTGTCAGAGTTATATAGTGAATTTGAATTAAAAGGCTTCGTTGAATGTAATTCAGTAGGGATAGAACAATTTTCGCGTAAGATTCAGGTTCAGAAATTTGCTGAAATAATAAATAATATCCTAAGCGAAAAGAAAACAGTTTACCAGCAATGCACCCGTTGTGTAATGGATACATCCGACCTTGATATAACTTTTGATGAAAATGGATACTGTAATCATTGTACCGATTATTTTGAAAAAACGGCAAAACTAATTTATCAGGGTAAATCAAGCGATTTAAAACTTGAAAAATTAGTTAAAGATATTCATAAAACGGGCGAGAAAAATAAATACGATTGTGTTATTGGAATTAGCGGAGGTGTTGATAGTATATACACGGCTTATCTTGCAAAGAATTTGGGATTAAGGCCGCTTGCAGTTCATTTTGATAATGGATGGAATTCAGAATTAGCAGTTTATAATATTGAAAAAACGTTAAAAAAGTTAGATATTGATTTAAATACAATAGTTGTTGATTGGGAAGAATTTCGTGATTTACAACTTGCATTTTTAAAAGCATCGGTGCCCGAAGCCGAAACGCCTACTGATATTGCAATTCTTGCAGCATTGCATGAAGTTGCTGATAAGAATAAAATCAAATATATTTTTAGTGGAGGAAATTTTGCAACTGAAGGCATTTTGCCAAAAAGCTGGCATTATAATGCTAAGGATATAAAATACATTAAAGCTATTCAAAAAAGATTTGGAACTGTCAAATTAAAAAAAATCCCAACATTTGGTTTTCAGAAGGAAATGTATTATAAAATTATTAAAGGCATAAAGATTATTTATCCTTTGAATTATGTTCCTTACAATAAATCGGAAGCAATTAAAATTCTTGAAAATGAATTAAACTGGCAAAACTATGGTGGCAAACATCACGAGTCGCTTTATACAAAATTTGTGCAGTCGTATATATTACCTGAAAAATTTGGTATAGATTATCGTCTTGCTACTTTCTCGACCCAGATTTGTTCGGGTCATATAACAAGAGATTATGCCTTGAATGAATTGAAAGAAAGTCCCTATAATTCACAGATTGTTGAAGAAGAAAAGAAATATATTTGTAAGAAATTTAGTATTTCTTTAGAAGAATTTGATGATATAATGAAACTGAAACCTAAATCATATAAAGATTACCCTAACGACAAACGGAAATTGGAATTTATATATAAAGTTTACAGAAAAGTGAACAAGTAATATTCTTATGATTTATGTATTTCATTAATTGACAAAATAATATAATAGATGAAGGTTAATAATAAATACAATAGATGAAATATAGTTTTTTAAATATTGATAAGTGTTCTTTTTGTGGTTCATCTGAATTTAAAATACTTGGCAGAAGATTAAATACTTCACAAGGGAAAAATCCTAGAAAAAAAACAGGTATTACAACTACTATTGTTAGATGTGTGTGTTGCGGATTGATTTTTCCGAATCCATTTCCTATACCTGAGAATATCAGTGATCATTATAATATTTCACCAGAAGAGTATTGGCCAAATGAATATTTTACTATTCCTGATAATCATTTGAAAAATTATATTGAATGGATGAATAATATTCGAAAATTCGATAGTGATTCGAAAATTTTAGATATAGGTGCAGGAATAGGAAAAAATATGATTGCACTTAAGAGATATGGATATGATGCGTACGGAATAGAACCATCCCTGCCATTTTATGACAGAGCAATTTCAAAAATGGGTATTGATCCTGATAAATTGCAACTGGTTTCAATTGAAAATTGTATTTTTCAAGATAATATGTTTGATGCAATATTTTTTTCAGCTGTATTAGAACATTTGTATAATCCAGCTGAGATATTAAAAAAAATTATAAATTGGGTGAAACCAAATGGTTTGGTTTTTATTGAATCCCCAAGCGCTTCATGGCTTATAAATAAATTAGTAAATAAATATTATAAAATAAGGGGAAGTGATTATGTAACTAATTTAAGTCCAATGCATCCGCCTTATCATTTATATGAGTTCACAAAAAAAGCATTTGAGCTTCATGCAGAAATGAATAATTATGAAGTGGTTGATTGTCGTTATTTTGTATGCCAGACCTATGCCCCTAAAATATTTGATAAAATTCTTAAGAAGTATATGAAAATGACAAATACAGGAATGGAGCTTGCAATATGGTTAAGAAAGAAATAATATCAATTTACGTTTATAGTTTCGGTTATTGCTGTTGTTGTTCTTCTTGTTTGGATTTTCGAATTAGATAATAAGTGTTTGCTAAAGCGACTAAAAAGAATGGTATAGCTATTATCCTGTAGCGTACCAATGCACCAAAGTTAGCGGAAGCTAACCCAACCGAAAAAAAGAAAATAAGTGAAAAAATAAACGAAAAAAGTATAAATGGTTCTTTAATAATTATTATATAAACTGCTTTTATTCCTATTCGGAATATCATGAACAAAGAAAAAAGAAGTAATAAGAAATTTTCAAGACCGGAAATGAGCATTACCGGATTTCGAGCTTCCCATATAAATGGCCTGTAAATACCTGCAACTAATGCGGCGGGTGTTTTAATAATAATGCCACTTAAAGAAGCGTCAAATTTTCCGATATCATAAAAATTTTGTCCGTATTCTTCTGCCCTTGTTTGATCTTGTTGATAAACCTGGGCTTTCTTAAGCATGCTATCCATATCGCCAAATGAACCTAAAGATGAAGAAAATAATCTTAATACAAAAATACCAGCTAATATTCCAATGCTTAATAATCCAGGCGTTGCTAAGAAGCGTAAAGCAGAGTTTTTAATTTTTTTAATATAAAGATAACTTGCCCAAAATAAAGAAGCAGGAATAATTGCAACAAAAATATATGGTTTTAATGATATTAATATAAATGAATTTACTATGAGCATGAGAAAATTATTCATAAACTTTTTCCTTTCAATAAAACAGTAATATATATTTGTTACCAGCCATAATGCTGCTGAAAAAGTATAAGAATCTTTCATTATTCCACTTCCCCAGAAAAGAACAGAAGGAATAAATAAAATACTGATAGCATTCCATTTTATATTTCCGGGATAAAATTTACATACCAATAGAAAGAATTTCCAAATACCTCTATACCAGAATATATTTAAAAGTAATAAACAGGGAAGCCATAAATTAAACCCTGCAAGCATAAAAAAAGTACTAAACCTTACAACACTGAATGAATCACCTTGAGAGAAAAAGTATCTTCCTAATGGTAAAGAAGTGTATGCATCAAAACTAAGCCAATTTTCAAATGTTCTATGATCAAAAAATATAATGTCAATAGCATTTGCAGGTTTTTCCAATAATAATCTACTAAGCGCTCTTGAACTCCAAAAATAAGATATGCTGTCTCCTCCTTGATAATAGAAAAGATATATGAATGAGAAAATAATACCAAATAAAATTTTCATAGTAAAGCCAGTAATGAAATATTTATAAGCTAGTACATTTTCTTCATTTTTACGTTTTATGATTGAAAATAACAAAAGAACAGGTATCAAGTATATAAAAAAAACTCCGAAATCAAAAATTGAAATATAGTCAGAGGAATTAGATGAAAAATCAGAACCAGATATTGTAAAAAGTAAAGTCAAAATTTATAACATTTTATACGTACAAAAGTACATAAAGCATATAATATATCAAATGATTAATATAAATCAATGTAGCGTTAATATTTCCCACAATCTATTATACAAATAATCATTTCCATCAAAATAAAATCCCTTCTTCAATTTTTCAATTTCTTTATAATTTAAAATTCCTGATTTTGAAATTTTATTTTCAGAAGTGTTTTCTACAACAAATTGCTTTAATTCATTCTTCATCCATTTTTGTAAAGGCACTGCAAATCCTCGTTTTGGACGGTTAAAATATTTTTCAGGAATATAATCGTACAAAACTTTTTTTAATAAATATTTAGTTGTAATTCCTTTCATTCTTAAAGAAGGATGAAGGTTATATGCAAACTCTACAATCCTGTAATCTAAAAGTGGAACGCGTGTCTCAAGTGAATAATGCATGCTGGCGCGGTCGACTTTTACCAACAAATCGTCTTTTAAATAATATTTCAAATCGAAAAGCGATTGTTTTTCGGAAGCAGATAAATGCCTTGATAACTCTGGTTTTTCGTCGAGTTTAAATTCATGATAGAAGTCAGGCTGAAGTATTTTTTTTATTTCGGAACGCGAAAATAAATATTGTTCCTGCGAAAAAATATGACTGCAAATATTTTCTTTATTTACATTTTCAAAAAGTTGCGAAGCCCTTTTATAGCGGTTATTTAATAATGATAATGTTTTTTGAATTGGCGAACGAAATGTTTGCATAATCGAATTGTCAAGTCGTTCAGCCCATCGGTATGCGCCATATCCCATGAACAATTCATCGCCACCATCGCCCGATAAAGTCATGGTAACATTTTGTTTTGCCATTTTTGAAACAAGCAAAGTCGGGATAGCTGATGAATCGGCGAAAGGTTCATCATAAATTTCAGGTAATTTTGGAATAAGCTCTAACGCATCTTTTTCAGTTAAGGTATATTCGTGATGATTTGTGCCTAGGTAAGCGGCTATTGCTTTTGCATAAGGACTTTCATCAAACTTTGAATCATCAAAACGAATATTGAAAGTCTTAACCGGTTCGGAACTTATAGATTGTGCAATTGCTGTAACCAGACTTGAATCAATTCCGCCGCTTAAAAATGTTCCGAACGGAACATCACTTATCATGCGGTATTTCACTGAAGAAACAAGAAGTTCTTTTAAAATTTCTTTTGCTTCATTTTCATCAGAAATATATTTTTCTGAAATTTTATTATCAATATCCCAATATTTATTTATCTCAAAGCCTTTATTGGTAAGCTTTCCGTAAGAACCCGAAGGAAACTTGTAAATATTTTTATAAATGGAATGCGGTTCGGGTATGTAACCGAGGTGCAGGTATTCGTTGATGGCAACTGGATTTATAGAAATATTTTTATTGATAAAATTCAGTTTTATTAATGCTTTCAATTCCGAAGCAAAAGCGAAATTGTTCCCGTCCCAGTAGTAATACAAAGGTTTAATTCCAATCCTGTCGCGGAAAAAATGCAGTGATTTTTCTTCTTTATCATAAATTGCAATGGCAAACATTCCGTTTAGCTTGTTCACAAAATCAGCGCCCCACAAGGAAAATGCTTCCAGGATAATTTCTGTATCCGATGTAGTTTTCAATCTGAATTCTGAATTCTGATTCCGATACATATCGGAACTGAATTCTTTTTCAATTTCTTTAAAATTATACACTTCCCCATTATAAATCATCACATATCGGCCGTTATGCGAATGCATAGGCTGGTTGGCTGATGTTGAAAGGTCGATGATACTAAGCCTGCGATGACCTAATCCAATGAAATCAGAAAAATAAAATCCTTCTGCATCAGGTCCCCTGTGCGATAAAGCGGTAGTCATTTCTCCAAGTTCATCTCTTGAAAAAACTCCTGAATTTGAGTAAAAACCGCAGATTCCGCACATAAAATAAATCTTGTTGTAAAAGTAACAATTTTGTAACTTACAAACATGTAACTTACAATTTTGTAAAAAATATTTTCAAAAAAATGATTTCATTAACCTGATACTAAATTCTTAGTATTTTTACAAAAAACTTATTGTGAAAATCCTTTATATTTCATATGACGGAATGACCGACCCACTGGGGCAATCGCAGGTTATTCCTTATTTGTCGGGATTGACGGTCAAGGGCTATGAAATACTTTTAATCAGTTGCGAAAAAAAATCGAAGGAAACGAAAGAATATTCGGATATCAAAAATGATTTAGCATTAAAAAATATTAAATGGTTTCCGTTACGCTATACTTCTAAACCGCCTGTATTATCAACGGTTTTTGATATTTGGAAAATAAATCGTCTTGCGAAAAAAATAATCAGGAATTATAAGATTGATGCAATCCATTGTCGCAGTTATATTGCCGCGCTCACCGGTTTGAAAATGAAAAATAAATTCGGAACAAAATTTATTTTTGATATGCGCGGATTTTTTGCTGATGAACGAGTTGACGGTAATTTATGGAATATTAAGAACCCTTTATACAAGCAGGTTTACAATTATTTTAAAAAGAAAGAAAAACTTTTTTTTACTCATGCTGATTATATCATAAGTCTTACAAAAAGCGCAAAAGAAGAAATATTAAAATGGAAATTATCATCGGGGCCATTAAAAATAAAGGTCATTCCTTGTTGTGCCGATTTGAAATTATTCAATAAAAAAAATATTGATGACAATAAAAAAAATAAATGGTTTGAGAAATTCAAAATACAAAAAGCCGATTTTATTATTTCATATTTGGGTTCAATAGGTACTTGGTATTTGCTTGATGAAATGCTTGATTTCTTTAAGGTTTTGAGTAATAAAAAGGAAAGTGCAAAATTTCTTTTTATCACGCATGAAAATCCTGAAAACATTTTAGAGAAAGCAAAACAAAGAAAAATTTCTACAGATAAAATAATTATTCAAAAAGCAAATCGATATGAAGTGCCCGAATTACTTGCGTTATCAAATATTTCGATGTTTTTTATTAAGCCGGTATTCTCAAAAAAAGCTTCTTCGCCTACCAAGATGGGAGAAATAATGGGCATGGGAATTCCTTTAATTTGCAATGGAAATGTGGGTGATGTTGATTTAATTATGAATGAAACAAAGTCTGGAATTGTTATAGATTCATTTAATGAAACGGAATACAATAAAGCGATTAATGAGATAGATAATGTTTTAAAAATTTCTCCTGAAATTATTTGCGCTTATGCTGAAAAATATTTTTCTTTGGAAAAAGGAATTGAGAAATATGATGAAGTCTATAAATCTTTAATGACTATAGAAAATGAGCAATAGTAATATTGTGATAATTGATTATGGAATGGGTAATTTATATTCGGTGCAATATAAATTGAAAAAACTTTTTCCTGATGTTATCGTAAGCTCATCAGCGGAAGAAATTCGTAATGCTTCAAAAATAATATTACCCGGAGTTGGTCATTTTGCTGTTGGCATGAAAAATATTATTGAAAAGAAATTAAAAGATGTTTTGGATTATAAAGCACTCGAAGAAAAAATTCCGGTTCTTGGAATATGCCTTGGCATGCAGCTTATAACGAATTATAGTGAAGAAGGAAACGTCGAGGGTTTAGGTTGGATTCCCGGAAAAACCATTCGATTTGAAAAAGAAAAATTAAGCGGATTAAAAATTCCACATATGGGATGGAATAATATTACAATTGATAAAAATGACTCTATTTTAAATGGCTTAACGAATGACGATATGTTTTATTTTGTTCATTCCTATCGTGTAATATGCGAAAATAATGAGGATTCATTATGTTCAACAGAATATGGAGTTAAATTTTCTTCCGGAATTTCGAAAGGAAATATTTACGGATTTCAGTTTCATCCTGAAAAAAGTCACGACAGCGGATTAAAAATTTTAAAAAATTTTATAAGCATTTAATATGTTTCGTCCCAGAGTAATTCCTTGTCTTTTACTGAGAAATAACGGGTTGGTAAAATCCGTTAAATTCAAAGATTACACCTATGTTGGCGACCCGTTAAATGCTGTGAAAATATTTAATGAGAAAAAAGCTGATGAACTGGTATTTCTTGATATTACTGCAACCAAAGAGAAGCGTTGCATTAATTTAAATCTTGTAAAAAATATTGGTGAAGAATGTAATATGCCTTTCGCTGTTGGTGGCGGTATTTCCAGTGTTGAGCAAATCCGTGAGCTTTTAAAAGCAGGAGCTGAAAAAGTTTGCATTAACAGCTATGCATATCATGATTTGAATTTTATTAAAAAAGCTTCTGATGAATTTGGCAGTTCAACAATTGTTGTTTCTATTGATGTAAAGAAAAATATTTTTGGTAAGCAACAGGTTTATATAAATGCCGGAACTAAATCAACTGGCGCCAATCCTGTAGATTATGCCCAACAGGTAGCTGAAAAAGGTGCAGGCGAAATCATTATTAATTCTGTTGATTGCGATGGGGCAATGACAGGATATGATACTGCACTGATAAAAAAAGTTGCCGACGCTGTTGATGTACCTGTTGTTGCATTAGGTGGTGCCGGTTCACTTAATGATTTGAAAAAAGCAGTTACAGAAGGAAATGCTTCGGCAGTGGCAGCCGGAAGTTTATTTGTATTTCATGGAAGCAGGAGGGCTGTGCTGATTAATTTTCCTACACAGAAAGAACTTGTAACGTTATTTGAGTAATAATCTAATTTTTAGTTTCGTAAAATCGTTTAATCACTTTTCCTATTTCTTTGATTTCTTTTCTATTTAAATCATAAAACATAGGTAACCTTAGCAGTTTGGAACTTTCCAGTGTGGTAAATAAATCATCGCCGTTAAATATACCAAATGCTTGTCCTGCTTTTGAACTATGTAATGGCAAATAATGAAAAGCTGGATAAACAGTGTTTTTATTTAAAAAGTCAATTAGATTATTTCTTTCTGTTTCGTCTTTGCATTTCATATAAAAAATATGTCCGTTATGTTTGCAGTAATCAGGAATTACCGGCAGCCCAATCCTTCCTAAAGATTCCAAATATTCAAGTTCTTCTTTATATAATTCAAAAAGTTTTACTCTTTTTTTATTTACTTTTTCATAAGCTTGTAATTGAGCATAAAGAAATGCAGCGTTTATTTCTGAAAGCAAATACGATGACCCTTTATCAAGCCATGAATATTTTAATGTTTCACCTCTTTTGAATTTGCTCCTGTCGGTTCCTTTTTCCCTTATTATTTCTGCCCTTTCCGCAAATATTGAATTATTAATAATAATTGCTCCGCCTTCACCACAATGGATGTTTTTAGTTTCATGAAAGCTGATGCAGCCGATATCTCCAATAGTTCCAAGGTATTTATCGTTGTATTTTGCCCCAAAGGCATGAGCAGCATCTTCAACTAAGAATAAATTATTTTTATCAGTAATTGCTTTTATTTTTCCCAAGTTACATGCAATTCCGGCATAATGAACCACAACAATTGCTTTCGTTTTTTCGGTAATTGCCTGTTCAATCAAATTCTCGTCGATATTCATTGTTTTCGGATTAATATCAACAAAAACAATTTTTGCTCCTCTTAGCACGAATGCATTTGCTGACGAAGGAAAAGTGAATGACGGCATTATTACTTCATCACCTTCTTTAATATTACAGAGTATTGCAGCCATTTCAAGCGCGGCAGTACCGGAAGGTGTGAGAAAAACTTTAGAACAGCTCAAATCTTTTTCAATCAGTTCCTGACATTTTTTATTGAAACTACCGTCTCCCGAAAATTTTTTTAAAGCAAGAGCTTTTCTAATGTATCGGTTCTCTTTGCCTGTTGTATAAGGTATATTGAATGGGATCATCAGAATTTAGTATCAATACAAAGATAAAGATATAATTAAATATTGTGAACCGATTGTTTAAAAATTCATTTCTTAAACAGAAAATACTTGAACCGTTTTTTGTTATTTTGCCAATGAAATAAAAAATATTATGAGAGTATTATTATTAGGTTCAGGCGGGAGAGAACATACTTTTGCGTGGAAAATGGCACAAAGTCCTTTGCTTGATGAATTATGGATTGCACCGGGAAATGCCGGTACTGCTGATTATGGAGAAAATGTAAACATTAACCCTAACGATTTTAATGAAATAAAAAACTTTGTGCTGGCGCATGAAGTGGATATGATTGTTGTAGGACCGGAAGAACCTTTAGTTAACGGAATTGTTGATTTTTTTAATAATGATACAGAATTAAAAAATATTCCGGTTATAGGTCCCTGCAAACAAGCTGCGGCACTTGAAGGAAGTAAGGATTTTGCTAAAGCCTTTATGAAAAAGTATAATATTCCGACTGCTGCATATCAGTCGTTCTCTGCTAATGAAATAAAAGATGCAAAAAGTTTTCTGAAAAGCATGAACCCTCCGTATGTTTTGAAAGCTGATGGATTAGCAGCCGGAAAAGGTGTTATAATATGTGAAGATATTCTGAAAGCAGAAACAGAATTAACGGAAATGCTTCAGAACAGGAAGTTTGGTAATGCCAGTAATAAAGTGGTGATTGAACAGTTTTTGAAAGGAATTGAACTTTCATCTTTTATAATTTCCGATGGAAAATCATATTTTATTCTTCCTGAAGCTAAGGACTATAAAAGGATTGGCGAAGGTGATACCGGTTTAAATACCGGTGGAATGGGCGCTATATCGCCGGTTCCATTTGCTGATGATGCTTTTTTGCTAAAAGTAAAAGACAGAATTATTGAGCCAACAATGAACGGATTAAAACAGGAAGGGATTGAATTTGTAGGTTTTATTTTTGTGGGTTTGATAAATGTAAACGGCGAACCTTACGTAATTGAATATAACGTAAGGATGGGCGATCCGGAAACAGAAGTCGTTTTACCCCGCATTAAAACAGATATACTTGAAATATTTAAAGCTGTTGCAGAAAAAAAATTGAATGAACAGGATATGGAAATCAATCCTGATTATGCCGTTACTGTGATGCTTGTTTCACATGGTTATCCTGGCAATTACGCTAAAGGAAAATTAGTTACAGGATGCGAAGATATTAAAAACAGTTTGGTGTTTCATGCCGGAACCACATTTAAAGATGAAGACGTAGTAACAAACGGAGGGCGCGTTATTGCTGTTACTTCATTGCATAAAGAAATGAAATCGGCATTAAATATTTCATTTCAAAATGCTGACAAAATAAATTTTGAAGGAAAATATTTTAGAAAAGATATTGGCGCCGACCTGATGAAGTTTTTAAAATAAATTATGTTAACAAGAATCTTTGGTTCAAACAGCATTTTTTCATTAGGTGTATTGATATTACTTACCGTTGTATTATGGAGTAAAATGTTTTGTACCGAAAATGCTTTTATTGGATATATACCGGCTTCCCCGTTTTATAATGTTTTGGTAACTTATCTTGGTGATTTTGTAATTATAAATTCATTTATAGCCATAGTCCTTGTTTTGTTGCAGGCATTATTGATAAATAATCTTTTATCAGGGAACGATCTGATGCCCGGTAAAACCTACATGGGGGCTTTTATCTTCATATTGTTTACTGCTTCATTCAGCGATATTGTTGTGCTTCATCCAATCATATTTTCGGGATTCATTATGACGATAGTACTGAATAACCTGTTCAAACTTTATGAGAAAAATGAAGGATATGCCTTGGTTTTCAATACTTCTATGCTGGTGTCTTTTGCTTCCATGTTTTATTTTCCTGCTATAGTTTTTATCTTTTTTATTTGGGCGTGTTTTATTGTATATAGGATTTTAGCATGGAGAGAATGGTTTATAAGCCTGATAGGTTTTGGGTTGCCCTATTTATTTCTTGGAACATATTATTTCTGGAACGACAAACTTCCATTGAAAATAAATGAGTACGCGCATGCAATTCAGGTTATAAATTTTTATGATTTTAAACCTACATTCAATACTTATATTTTTATAAGCTTAATTGGGTTTATCTTATTAATGGCAGTTTTTTTCATGATTAAATTAATCAGCGAAAAAGCGATACGCATCAGGAAACTTCTTTCTCTTATAATTTGGTTGTTTGTAATTTCATATTTGTCAATGGTTATAAGTCCGCTATATGGTATCATTGGTTTTGTTATGTTGCTGGTGCCGGCATCTGTAATAGTAGCATTGTATATTTCAAATATGCGCAAATCAATACGAAACGAAATAATATTGATTTTAATTACGATAATAGTGGCATTTAGCCGTTTAGATATATTCGAATTAATAAAATAAATTTAGTAATTTTACAAAAGAAAAATTTGAACTATGAAATTTGGTGTTGTTATTTTCCCGGGCTCTAATTGTGACCATGATATTATTTATGTATTGAAAAATATCATGAAACAGGAAGTTGTTAAACTATGGCATAAAGATAAAGATTTGCAAAAGTGCGAATTTATTGTTCTTCCGGGAGGTTTTTCATATGGCGATTATTTAAGGTCAGGAGCAATTGCAAGGTTTTCTCCCATTATGGAAAACGTGATTCAACATGCAAATAACGGTGGTTACCTGATGGGAATCTGCAACGGGTTCCAGATTTTATGCGAAGCTGGATTATTGCCCGGAACATTGCAGCATAACAATAATCAGAAATTTATTTGTAAAAATATTTTTATCAAACCTCAGACAAAAAATACAATTCTTACATCTGAACTTAATCCTGAAGAAGCCCTGAAAATACCTATTGCTCACGGCGAAGGAAGATATTATATTGATGAAAAAGAATTGAAGAAATTAAATGACAACGACCAAATCCTTTTCCGTTATTGCGATGAAAAAGGAAAAATAACTCCAGAAGCCAATCCCAATGGTTCACTTGAAAACATTGCAGGAATATGCAATTTAAAAAGAAATGTTTTTGGTATGATGCCACATCCTGAAAGAGCTGCTGACATTGAGCTACAAAACACAGATGGAAGAAAAGTATTTGAATCGGTACTGAAAAATTTTGTGACGGTTTAATAATTTTTTTACGATGCCGAAAATATTATTCGTTGCGGCTCATCGTCCCGGAAGGTCTCCCAGTCAGCGTTTCCGCTTTGAACAATATATTGATTTCTTAAAAGATAATGGCTTTGATTCCGATTTCTCATTCCTGGTTTCTTCAGAAGATGATTTGTATTTATATGAAAAAGGGCATTTGCTGAAAAAGTATGAATTCCTTTGTAAATCATACAGTATCCGTTCACTTGATCTAAAAAATTTAAAAAATTACGATTGCGTTTTTGTTCAGCGCGAAGCATTAATGTTCCGTTCCATTAAATTTGAGAAAGCTTTTAGCATGCATTCAAAATTAGTTTTCGATTTCGATGATGCCATATGGCTAATGGATGTTTCGGAAGGAAATAAAAAATGGAAATGGCTCAAGAATCCTGCAAAAACTGAGCAAATCATAAAATTATCGCATATGGTTTTTGCCGGTAATAAATATCTTTTTGATTATGCTTCGCTATTCAATAAAAATGTAAAAATTGTTCCGACAACTATCGATACCGATTATCATAAGAAGAAGACCCTGAAAAAAAATAATGATAAAATTTGTATTGGATGGACCGGAAGCATTACTACTATCAAGCATTTCAGGATGGCCGAAAATTTTCTAAAAAAAATAAAAGATAATTTCGGTGATAAGATTTATTTCAAACTGATTGGAAGCGAAACATACGAAAATGAAAAATTAAAATTAAAAGGAATACGCTGGAATAAAGAAACCGAAATTGATGACCTTTCGGAAATTGATATTGGAATTATGCCTTTACCCAATGACGAGTGGACAAAAGGGAAATGCGGGTTCAAAGGGTTGCAATATATGGCTTTGGAAATTCCCACGGTGATGTCTGCAATAGGAGTGAATAATGAAATAATTCAGGATGGTGAAAACGGGTTTCTTGCAAATACTGAAGAAGAATGGATTGAAAAAATTTCACAGTTAATTGAATCGAAAGAATTGCGTGAAAAACTTGGTGCTGGTGGAAGACAAACTGTTATTGAAAAATATTCTGTTGAATCGCAAAAAAATTATTACCTTGCATACTTCAAGGAACTAATTCAATTGTAATATGTTATTAGCTTCATATACCAATGATTTGATAGAAGCAGGTTGCGATGAAGCAGGTCGTGGGTGCCTTGCAGGTCCTGTATTTGCTGCTGCTGTGATTTTACCTGCAACATATAAAAATAAATTACTTAACGATTCAAAAAAAATTTCTCCCGATAATCGCGAGAAGTTAAGAAAAGATATTCAGAAAAAGGCTATTGCATGGGCTGTTGCTGAAGTTTCGAATAAAGAAATCGACAGGATAAATATTTTAAATGCCTCAATTGCGGCAATGCACAAGGCAATAAAAAAATTAAAAGTCAAACCACAGTTACTACTTATCGACGGGAACCGTTTTAAAAAATATGATGATATTCCTCATAAGACCATTGTTGGTGGCGATGGATTGTACATGTCGATTGCAGCAGCTTCAATATTAGCGAAAACTTATCGCGATGAATATATGATAAAACTGGATAAAGAATGTCCTGCATATCATTGGGGAAAGAATAAAGGGTATCCTACAGAAGCGCATTACGAGGCAATTCAGAAGGAAGGTATCAGCATACATCATCGCCGTACCTTCAATTTGAATCCGCAAATAAAATTAGAATTTTAAATTCTTATTATTTTCTTGAAATAAATTTTCCTTTAAGTCCTGAAATATTTATTTTATTTTTTTCAAGAACTTTTTTTCCTTTAACAAATACATATTCAGGTTTTCCGATAGTTTCAAAGCCTTCGAAAATATTGCTATCGCAATTTTGATGATGCGTTTTTGATGAAATATTTTCTTTAATTTTTGGATTCCAAACAACAATATCCGCATCGGAACCTTTTGTCAAATCACCTTTTCGCGGATTAAGCCTGAATATTTTTGCAGGATTGGTACAGCACAACTGAACGTATTGTTGAACAGAAATTTTATTTTTGAGAACGCCATAAGTATATAAAAGAGATAATCGGTGTTCAATGCTCCCTGCACCATTAGGCACTTTTGTAAAATTTGAAATACCAACATCTTTTTGTCCCGATAAATTAAACGGACAATGATCGGTAGCAATAACACTTACTGAACCTTTTTGAATGCCTTGCCACAAGCGGTTTTGGTCTTCAACATTTCTTAACGGTGGGCTTATAATATATTTTAAAGAGTCGGGAAGAGGAAGTTCGTATAACGATTCATCGAGAAATAAATATTGCGGACAGGTTTCGGAAAATACCGGCTGTCCTTCTATCTGGGCTTTTTCAATTGCATCAAGTGAACCTGCTGCCGATGTGTGAACAATGTATACAGGGCATTTGGTTTGCTTTGCAATTTGAATAACATTCTTTACAGAGTTGATTTCACATTCCACGGGTCGTGATAAAGCATGATATTTTGGTAATGTTTTATTTTCCCTGATGAATTTTTTTTGTAAGCGGAGAATTTCATCACCTGTCTCGCAATGTACAGTTACCAAAGCATTCAGCTTAGCTGCAGTTTTCATCACTTCAAGCAATTCTGCTTCTTCAATTCCAACAGTGCCTTTATAAGCTAAATAAGTTTTAAATGAAGTAATGCCGTATTTTTTTACAATAATTTCCATCTCCCTTGCTATTTCAGGCTTCCATGATGTTATACCCATATGAAATGAATAATCAATTAATGACTTTTCGGCAAACCTCATTCGTTCAGTAAGTGCATCAATAAGCGATTCATTTTTAACCGGAGTAACAAAATCAATAAATGATGTGGTGCCTCCGTAAATTGCTGCAATGCTGCCAGTATAAAAATCGTCGGACGAAGGACCTGCCGGAGTTTGAAGTTCCATGTGAACATGTGCATCAATGCCTCCCGGAAAAACAAGTTTACCGGAAATGTCAATAATGTTGGTATCTTCAGGAATTGAAGAAATATTTTCTTTTATTTCAGAAATGATTTCTCCGGAAATGAGAATATCTTCGCTATATTCTTTTTCTGAAGAAATCAATAATCCATTTTTTAACAGAATTGATTTCATTCTTTTATTTTCATTATCAAAATATTCTTTTAAAATTATACCTGCAACCGGTACTGTTTTCGTATTAGTTGCGTAATTTAGCAAAATTAATGATTATTCACTTAAACTAAATTTATTACTAAAGAATTATGCAATTCATATTTGCCACGAATAATAAACACAAGCTGCATGAAGTAAGAGAAGCAGTTGGAGAACGATTTAAAATCATCAGTCTTGATGAAGCGGGGATTAAAGAAGATATTCCTGAAACAGGCATTACACTTGAAGAAAATGCAAAAATGAAAGCTCAATATATTTTTGATAAGTATCACGAAAATTGTTTTGCTGATGATACCGGCCTTGAAATCGATGCAATTGACGGGAGACCTGGAGTGTATTCTGCACGTTATGCCGGTGAAGGTTGTAACTTCGAGGATAATATGATAAAAGTTTTAGAAGAGATGAAGGGAAGAGAGAACCGTAAAGCCCGTTTCCGTTGTGTTGTTGCGCTGATAATAAATGGTGAGGTGATGAGTTTTGAAGGAAGGGTTGAAGGGAATATATTAACCAGAGAGCGCGGAAATAAAGGTTTTGGTTATGATCCTATTTTTATTCCTGAAGGGTATGATATTACTTTTGCAGAAATGTCGTTAGAAGAAAAAAATAAAATCAGCCATAGAGGTAAAGCTATACACAAGCTTACAGAATACCTGTTATCACAATCTTTCTAAGAAAATTATTTTTTAATTACATTATCTAAAAGAATTGAAAATAATTCTTTTAATGAAATACCGTAGCTTTGAGCCTGTTTGGGAATAATGCTTGCAGTGCTTAATCCGGGAATGGTATTTACTTCAAGAAAATAAGGAATATTATTTTTTATGATAAAATCAAAACGGGCAACACCTCTGCAATTATATTTTTTAAAAAGATTTAATGATATTTCTTTACACTTTTTATGTATTTCTTCGGGAACACGTGCAGGAGTTATTTCATCAGTAAGACCGGGTTCGTATTTAGCGATATAATCAAAAAATTCTCTTTTAGGTACGATTTCGGTTAATGGCAAAGCAATTAGTTCATTTCCTTTCTGAAGTATACCACAAGTAACTTCTATTCCTTCAATGAATTCTTCTATCTGAACTTCTGTATCTTCTTTAAATGCAGTTTTTATGGCTTCTTCCAATTCTTCTTTTACCTTAACTTTGGTAACGCCAATGCTCGAGCCACCATTATTGGGCTTTACAAAACAGGGAAGCCCTGTGGTTTTCAGAATATCATTGATATCATATTTTTCTCCTAACCTTATTAATTCTGATTTTGCTATGGTAACTCCGTATTGATCAGCTAAAGCATGACTAAAATGTTTACTAAAAGTAACAGCCGATGAAATGACTCCTGAAAAAGTGTATGGAATGCCCATCATATCAAAGTATCCCTGGAGTTTGCCATCTTCACCGGGAGTTCCATGAATGGCAATAAATACTGCATCGAAAAGAATTTTATTACCGTTATCATAAACAGAAAAATCATTTTTATCCACGGCGCTCATGGTGTTGTCATCAGCTATGTATGTCCAGTTCTTCCCTGATAACAGTATAGTATAAACATTATATTTTTCTCTTTCAATGTTTTCTTTGATAATGGTAGCGCTTTTCAGAGAAATAACAGATTCGCCGGAATCTCCGCCGGTTATAAGTGCAATATTCTTTTTTGATGACATAGAATTTTTCCTTTTCAACAATTTATATTATTCAATTTCCCTACAGACTGCAAATATATGCATATTTGATAAGTTAAAATTTTTCTGTTTAAGTATAATAATAACAACAGAAGGTTAATAATTCATTTTTCGTGTTGTTGTTGTATGTATCAATCTTGATATTAATTTTTATCTTTGCCTTGTAACAATAAATAAAGATTTTTATTGTTTAATGAATTTATTGTTTCAAAAAAATACAAAATGGGACTGAAACAATTTCTTAAAAGCAAAGTATTTTTAAAACATTTGATTTTATCTGTAGCGGTAACCTTTATTCTTATATGGGTAATTACACTGCTGTTAGGTGGTATTACTCATCATGGCGAGGAAATTACTGTTCCTGATCTTACCGGATTAAAGACAGAAGAGATTGGAGAATATTTAAATGATAGAGGTTTGGATTACCTGATTATTGATTCCATTTATGATTCCAATGGGAAAAAAGGTACGGTTGCCAGCCAGGACCCGTTCCCCAATTCAAAAGTAAAAAGCGGAAGAGTGATTTATGTAACGGTAATTGCTATATTACCCGAACGTGTTGCAGTTCCAGACCTGAAAGACCTTACATTAAGACAATCGGTTGCTATTCTTGAAACCTACGGACTTAAAACCGGGAAGCTCGAATATGTAAAAGATATAGCACGCAATGCTGTATTAAAGCAAAAGTATAATGGCGAACCCATTGAACCCGGAAGACAAATTGAAAAAGGTTCATCTATTGATCTTGTAGTGGGAAGGGGAGAGGAAAATGAAAAAACATCAATTCCTTTTCTTATTGGAAAAACACGTAATGAAGCAATAAGGTTGATTACTGAAAACGGTTTGAATTTAGGTGATGAAGATTTTGAAGATGGCGCCGACACAGCAAATGCTAAGGTATATAAACAAAGTCCTTTTTATACTAAAAAAGAATCGGTAAGCCTTGGAAGTACCGTTAATCTTAGATATAAATCAAGTAAAAAATTTGATTTTAAAGCATATCTTAAAAAAATTAAAAGTGATACAATTGACAATGAATAAAAAAATTATTCATATACTGATAGTATTATTATTTCCGGTACTTATAAATGCACAGGAAATAGTAACAGGATTATATACAAACCCTGTTTTAAAAGATATGAAAACAATTCATGCTGAGAGAAAATTTTCAGGAATGCTGAAGCTCCCATTTTTTGATGATTTTTCAACAGTTAGTGTTTTTCCTGATGATACTTTGTGGACAGACAAATATGTTTTTATCAATTCTTCGTATTGTAAAAATCCACCCACTTATGGTGTTGCTACTTTCGACGCGTTAAACGATTCCGGTGCGCTATATACTAACGCTACAGCTTATAGTTTTATAGCCGATTCGCTTACTTCAAATTTTATTAAGCTCGATTCAATTTATGGAATTGATACGGTTGCTTTAACTATTGGCGATTCCGTATATCTTAGTTTTTTATATCAACCGCAGGGAATTAGCAATGCTCCCGAAACCGAGGATTCACTGGTCCTTGAATTTTATGCTCCGCTAACAGGAGAATGGAAACATGTGTGGAGTTCAGAAGGAAGCACGATGGCACAGTTTTATGCAAAACATGGAAAATGGTTTCAGCAGGTAATGATTCCTATTACCGATAGTGCAACATATTTTCATAAAGGATTCCGTTTTCGTTTTTATAATTATGCAAGCCTTGCCAATAACAGCATGCCAAGCTGGGCAGGTAATGTTGACCAATGGAATTTAGATTATATCTATCTTGATAAAGATCGTAGTATTGCAGATACTGCTTATAGAGATATTGCTTTTGTTGAGCCTGCACCAAGTGCGCTGAAAAATTATTATTCCATGCCATGGTCGCAATATTGCGATAATCCTGCAACTGAAATGAAAGATACGTTATACATGACAATTACGAACCTTGATACAGTCGAATACAATTCAAGTTACAGGTTTGGTGTTTTTAATGAAAATGAAACCAATGTATACTCATACGATGGTGGTAGTTGGAATGTTTATCCGTATTCACAGGCAGGATACCAAAATTATCAACCTCATGCACGACCTCCTGTAGAATTTGATTATCCATGTAATTCCAGCGATAGCGCTTCATTCCGCATTGTTCATTTGATTAAGGAAGGCATGGTCGGCGATAATCACAGGCAAAACGATACAGTTGTATTCAATCAGAAATTTTATAATTATTATGCTTACGATGATGGTACTCCTGAAGGAGGATATGGTTTAACCCCTGCAAATTCAATGCTTGCATACAAGTTTACCTTGAATCATCCGGATACGCTTAGAGCAATTGATATGTTTTTTAACCAGACGTATAATAATGCCAGTCAGCAATATTTTAATCTTACAATATGGAATGATGGTTCGGGAAGTCCAAAAGATATTATTTATCAGCAAACAAGTTTAAAGCCGCAGTTTGAGGATAGTCTTAATAAGTTTTACAGGTACGCTGTTAACGATGAAACATTAATACTTAGCGGAACCTTTTATGTAGGCTGGGTTCAGGTTACTGCCGATAATTTAAATTTAGGCTTTGATAAAAATAATGATGCGCATTCAAATATTTATTTTAATACCGGAAGCGGATGGATGAACAGCATTTATTCCGGCGCTTTAATGATACATCCGGTACTTGGTAAAAAACTGCCTGTTTATGCAAACATATCTGAAATTGCTGAAAACACAGGAGAAATTAAAACATACCCCAATCCTTCGAGTGGTGAAAATATTACAATCTGTCTTCCAAATAAAATCAATAAGGATAATTCAGAATTTATAATTCATGTTTTTGATATTCTTGGTAACGAAGTTTATAAATCACCTTTTTCAAAAAATATTGATATTTCAGATTTGCAAAATGGAATTTATCTGCTTTCGATAACTTCAAATAGTAGTAAAATCAAGTATTTTACAAAACTTTCAATTTTAAAATAAATTTTTTATAATGTCAGAAGAATTTGAAGTCCTCGACGAAGAGCAGGAAATGTATGAACATTATCGCTTTGTAGTTGATAAAGGTCAGAGCCTGCTGAGGATTGATAAATACCTAATGAATCGCATTGAAGGAGTTTCACGAAGTAAAATTCAGGCAGCAGCAAATGCCGGAAATATTCTGGTGAATAAGAATTCAGTAAAGCCTAATTATAAAGTAAAACCTTGTGATATAATTTCTATCGTGCTGGCTCAGCCTCCGCGCGAAATAGAATTGATTCCACAGAATATTCCTATCAACATTGTTTATGAAGATGATGATATTATTATAATAAATAAAGAACCGGGAATGGTTGTTCACCCGGGTTATGGCAATTATACAGGAACATTGGTCAATGCATTGATTTATCATTTTCAGCAATCAGAAAAAAATAATGAAAACGTAAAACCATTTCTTGTTCATCGTATTGATAAAAATACCTCGGGAATAATTTTGGTTGCTAAAAATGAAATAGCACAGGCTAAGCTGGCAAAAGAATTTTTTGATCATACCATAAAAAGAAAATATCATGCGCTGGTTTGGGGCGATTTTAAAGAGGAAGAGGGTACAATTACCGGGAATATTGCGCGTAGTTTGAAAGATAGAAAAATTATGGCTGTTTTCCAGGATGAAGAAATTGGCAGATCGGCAATAACACATTACAGGGTACTTGAGCGTTTTGGTTATATCACTTTAATTGAATGCCAGCTGGAAACAGGTCGTACTCACCAGATACGGGTACACATGAAATATGCGGGACATCCGCTTTTTAATGATGAAACTTATGGCGGGGACTATATTTTAAAAGGAACGACTTTTTCAAAATATAAACAGTTTATAGAAAATTGTTTTAATATCCTTCCGCGACAGGCGCTGCATGCAAAATCGCTCGGGTTTAAACATCCTGCAACAGGAGAAGAAATATTCTTTGATTCCGATTTACCGCACGATATGCAGGCTGTTATTGTGAAATGGAGAAAATATATTTCAGATAAAAAAAATGAATTTGAAGAATAAAAAAAGTCCCGAAATCCCGATATCTATAGGGATTTCGGGACTTTTTTTATTAGTTATTTAAGTAATGATATCCTTCGGATTACATTACCTTCCGTTGTTTGAATGTTTACAATATATATTCCTGAATTTTCGCTTGAAATATTAATGGTCATTTTATCAGTTGTTCCGTCATAAGTAATACTTTTAATATGTTCACCAATCATATTGTAAACATCAATGTTTACATCCGTTTTTTCATATCCTGAAAAATCAATGGTAAATTCGTTATTGGTAGGATTAGGAAATAATTTAATTTCTTTATCATTAATAATGTCATTAACAGCTGCATTAGAACATAAGCTATAAGTTGAATTTGCAGTTCCAAGGTTTTTTAAAGGTCCGGTTGCAAAACACGCTTGTATCCTTGCTTTCTGGTTAGGTGTAAAATTATGATAACAGGCATCTTCGGTATAGTCCATAAAATTCATGTACATAAACCCCGGGCTTGTAGTAGCACAAGCATCAGTTAAAACGCCTGTTGGACAGTCATAATTCTCACTAGCTTGATTTGGGGTGTCGTTGCAATAATCAGAACCACTGCAACCCGATTCGTCGCCCCAAATATGGTAAAGGTTAAAACAATGTCCGATTTCATGAGTTGTTGTGCCGCCTTTATTGTATGGAGCAGATGCACCGGTTTTCCCAAAATATTGATAATGGATTACAACCCCATAAGTGTTGCTTAATCCAGTAACAGGAAATTCAGCATAACCACAAAGCCCACCACCAAGAACACAAACCCAGATATTCATATATTTATTAGGGTTCCATTGGTCGGCTCCTCCATTAGATGAATATTTTACCATATCATCGTAAGTCCATGATGTAACAGTTGTTTGTTTATATTCAACACCCGTGGTCGGGCTTCCATTAGGATCCTTGGTAGCAAGGCAGAATTGTAATTCTGTATTTGCTTTTAGAGATGAAGCAAATGCACCCATATTCCCGTTTGTGTTAAGTCCGGCATAATCAATATTTAGGATGTCTATCTGTTCCTGTACCCGCGTAAGAGAAATAGCCTGGGCTGTAGTTTTATAAACAACATGAACAACTACAGGAATTGTTACAACTGTTTTTTGTTCATAATTAGGATTGTTTTTTATCCATTCCTGTGTCTGTTCTTCCAGCTGCTGAAGTTTGTGTGTATAGCCAGGGTCTAATGCTTCCAATGCTTTCCGGTGTTCCATGGTAGCACAATGTCTTTTGGGGATTACAGCATTGTTATCATCTACGGTATTTTGAGCATTTGTAAATGAAGCGGATATCAACACTGATCCGATAATAAGTAATAGTTTTTTCATAGGCTTTTAAATTGATTTATTAATGTTGATTTATTGAATCTGTTATTAAGGGGTTGAGTTGTTATAAAAAGGTTTAATATAAATAAAAAAATAGATAAGATACTAATGTTAAGTTAAGTCAAATATATCACAGAATGGCATATTGAGTTTATCGAAATGTGAACATTCTGTATGCGGTTTATCCTTCGATTTATACCGATACGTAACAGGTCGCCGCGGCGACTGCAAAAATAATTTTTCAACAAGCGTTACTATCGGCATAACTCGTTCTAATAATTTTTTCAAAATGGATAAGAACGAGTATACTCAGGATTATCGCCATTTCAAAATAAACTTAACACTACAAATATATCCTTTTAAAGGATTTTAAGCAAATCCTTTATCTTATTTGTTGATACTTTTTTTTCATTTATTCAGGAGAATTTTCTTATAGGGTGATTCAGGAGCTTATTTAATTGGATTATAAAGCGAATCTCTTTCAACAGGGATTTTTTTTGCATCAGAAATTATTTTTATCATTTCATCTTTAGTAAGCGTAGGATTTTTATCTTCAACACCGGCCATAGAATAAATTTTTGTTGAATCTTCAATAGTTCCGTCAATATCATCGACTCCAAATGACAGGGATAATTGTGTAGTTGCTTTGCCTATCATGGGCCAATAAGCTTTTAGGTGAGGAAAATTATCAAGAAATATCCTGCAAACCGCGTAATTCCTGAGGTCTTCGGTTACTGAGATTTCTTGTGGTAAATTCAGTTTATTATTTTTATTGCGATATTTTAAAGGAATAAAAGCATTAAATAAATTTGTTTTATCTTGTAATTCGCGAAGCTTATCAAGATGAGCGATACGATGAGAATAATTTTCTATATGTCCGTAAAGCATAGTGGCATTAGAAGGTATGCCACAATTGTGGGCAGCTTCATGAATTTTAAGCCATGTAGTTCCGGCTGATTTATTTTCACAAATTTGGTTTCGGATCTCTTCTGAGAATATTTCAGCACCACCTCCGGGAATAGAATTCAAGCCTGATTTTTTTAAAATCTCAAAACCTTCTATATATGTTTTTCCTGATTTTGAAAACATGTAATCGAGTTCAATAGCTGTAAAGGCTTTGATATGAATATTGGGAGCAATTTCCCTAATTTTAGAAATAAGATTACTGTAATAGTCCAGGTCTTTATCAGGATGAACGCCGCCAACAATATGTATTTCGGAAATTTTTTTACTTAATGCTGATTTTATTTTTTGTAATATTTCCACTATTGACATTTCCCAACTTCCTGGTTCACCTGCCTTTCGTGAGTATGAGCAAAACCTGCAATTATAAATGCAGATGTTTGTTGGTTCAATGTGGATATTTTTTATGAAGTATGTGTTGTCTCCATTTTTCTTCTTTCTTATAAAATCTGCGAGCAAACCTAAAAATCCCAAATCTGCTTTTTCATAAAGTAATAAACCTTCTTCAGTATTGATTCTTTGTGAAGAAAAAACTTTATCAGCAATAATTTTTAATTGATTATCGTGGAGAGAATTATTTATAACGGCTAAATTCATTAAAATATTTTTACAAAAATAAAAAACGTCCTGAATTTTCAGGACGTTTTTTATTTTAAGTATTATTAAGTTACTTTATTAAAGATAATTTTTTAATAACATTACCTGCAGGAGTTTTAATATTTATGATATATACGCCTGTTTCTTCATTTGACATGTCGATATTAACTCTATCAGTCGTACCTTCTGATTTAATAGTCTTTACAAGCTTACCAATCATATTATATACTTCAATTGTAGCTTCGGTATTTTGATAAGCTGAAAAGTCAACAGTAAATAAACTATTAGTTGGGTTAGGATACATCATAACATTGTGATCATTTACGATATTTTCATTTATACCTACGGCAGTTTGTGCACATATAACAGGGAAAATTGCCATGTCTAAATTAGCACCAACAAACCAATCATAGGAATACCATGTAGAACTGTTATATTGGAACCATCCTAAACTATCACCGCTTTTACCACTGCATTTATTATTAATAGTCATTACTGAAAGTTCATCGGTATTATAAGTAAATGATAAAGGTAAATCTAAAGTTACAAAGAATTTACTTGTTGTTGCAATAGGTGTAGTGAAATGATAAACATTGGTATTTACAAAACCGGTAGTCAAAGTACTTTTAAGTTTTGCAGTACTTGTTCCAAGCAGTATACCGGGTTTATTATCGGTGCCAACACTATAAATACTGGCAGTAGTACTTTGTGTGGTTCCTTTTAAAACAGCTAACTGAACAATAACATCTGATACCGTACTATTTGCAACTCCGTCATATCTTTGTGCAAGACGGGCTAAATCATTTTTTGAGGTGCTGCGTATAAAGGATAAAAAGCTATATGGAAACAAATACCATTCTCCGCTTAATTGTACCAGAAGAAATCATAAAGTCGTTTGATTTAATAGAGATAAAAGAGAGTGCGACATTTACAGAGCTATATTTAGAAGAGAAAAAAGAGCTAATACCAACATTACTAGAAGGAGAAGAATTAACACTAGATGGGTTTTGCAATCCTTTATCATTACTTAGTTTTCCACTGAAAGCTGTTCCGACATATCTAGTTATTAAACGAAGAAGATGGAAGAAAAAAGGAGGCGGAACTCACTACAGTAATGATTATTACTTCAATCATCCCAACAT
>Ga0209098_1000046_pt1 | contig 122995 bp, 143 predicted proteins | sample AD_JPNHW1_MetaG_FD_184429 | JGI IMG/M metagenome (GOLD analysis project Ga0209098, IMG submission 184429) | Active sludge microbial communities of municipal wastewater-treating anaerobic digesters from Japan - AD_JPNHW1_MetaG (SPAdes) (version 2) | ecosystem: Engineered > Bioreactor >... | reverse complement strand
TCAAACCCCACATGAGCCTCAATTACGATGAACCCTGTAACGTTTTCTGGTACCGTCTGCCTCCGGAGAGGATCCTGGCTTATGCACAGAAATGGTTATATGTGTAAAATCAATTCGGGATATCACACCCTCGCGTTTATTACCAAATGATAATATGTGGCAATACGTACCCTTTTGGAAACTCTTTTAAAAAAGATAATTTTTAATTCCGCTTCCAAAGCACAATCCCGACTATAACCAGAGCTCCTGCTCCGATTGGGATAGCATACTGGAGCGGGACGTGCCGGGTCGTTTGCTGGACCGGAACGGTTGCAGCAGCAGTTGCCAGAGGTGTCGGACTTCCTGTATCCGTAACCTGGAATGGAATGATGGTATAAGTGTCATCACCAATATTGGGGTCACTGAACGCAGCAACGAGTGCGTCTGCGGCGTCATTGCCCTGAAGATTTCCCGGGCCGGAGATCCTGAAGAGCGTAGCGTTGTCAGACTGCAGACTGCGGACGTAATCCCCGCTGACATCGATGTCGAACATAGTATTCTGCATCGGGTGCTGGACAATCGCGAAGTACTGGCCGCCTGTAAGCTTACTGGTGACCACCCCGGGCACAATATACAGGTATGAGGCATCGGAGTTGACAGATACAATTGACTTGGAATAGTAGTTCTTACCAAGGATCCATATCTGGACCGTTTCGGGATTTCCTTCCACAGATCCGGAGGCCGTTAAAGGCTGTCCCTGTGAAATTGTTGCCGGAGAGATCTGTGCCGTGATGAATGGTTTTTTCAGGGCCATCCCGATATCTGCAGCGCCGGAATCCAGCTGGTCGGCCGCTTTTGGCTGGTTTTCCGCATAAACGGTGTACGTACCGGCGCCCACGTTGAGATTATCGGTGTACCAGAAATATTCCCAGGTTTTATCCGGTTTTGTGGTTACCGCAGTAAATGAATCCGGGTTCCCGCTGACAACGGCCTGATGTGGTGAGGCAAGGCTCCCGCCATTAGCCGGAAGGTTTGGGCCGGTCATGAAAAGGTATACCGTACCTGAGCCCTGTCCCCGTAAGATCACTTTTTCACCCTGGTAATAGGAATGGCTCCCGTCTGCCGAGATTGTTACTGCAGTGCCGGTGGATGCACCGGATGCCGGAACAACTGTCGGACTTCCTGTATCGGTAACCTGGAACGGGATTATGGTATATGTATCATTAGTCAACGTGTGATCGTGGACCTCCTGATCGCTGATTGAGGTAATGAGTGCGTCTGCTGCATCGCCGCCCTGCAGGCTTCCCGGGCCGGTTATCCTAAAGAGATTCGTACCGTTGTTGAGTTTCTGGTTGCGGACATAATCGCCGCTGATAACAAAGTCGAACTGGTTGTCCGCCATCGGGTGCTGCATGATCAGATAATTCTGTCCTTTGGGCAGTTTCCCTGACAGCGTTGCATCGCCATTGAAGGTAAATGAAGCGTCTGAATTTACCGGGGTTGTTGCATTATATACATAGTGATCGCCAAAAATCCATATCTGGACTTCGGGAGGAATGCCTATCGCCGTCCCCGTTACCGTGAACGGCAGCCCTCTTGAGACAGATGAAGGGGAGATCCCTGCGGTTAGAAACGGTTTTTTGACTATTATGCTGGTCGTACCATAAGGTGCGTCTGCCAATTGGTCTCCTGTTTTGGGCTCGCTTACTGCATAAACGGTATATGATCCGGCATCCAGCCTGAGACCGGAGGTGTACCAAAGATATTCCCAGGTTTTATCCGCATGCGTCTTCACAACAGTAAATGTGTCCGGGTTTCCGCTAACCGTTTTTTGTGCCGGCGAAGTAAGATTTCCTCCATTCTCCGGAAGGTTGGGCCCGGTTATGTACAGGTACGTGGAACCTGTATCAGTATTAATTCCGGAAAAAACTGCTTCTTCTCCGAGATAATACGATCCGGCTCCCTGCGCGACAATCGTGACAACCGGTTTATCTGTTGCCGATACGGGTAGTACCAGGATGGCTGTACCTGCCATAATACACAGCAGGAGAATTTTCCAGACTGCGAATGGTTTTTGGCCAACTAATTTGGACATATGTAAATATATCGATATTTACAATATAAATATATCTTGGTCCTGTTTTAGGGTTATAAATTTCCGGAAGCTGATTGGTCCGCAGGTATTTACCGATACCATTTTTACGCCGGTATGCCTGGCAAGGCGTGGTCAGAAAAATTATGGGATAACTTCCGTTCCGGCAAAGGGGGATATCTGTCCGGTCTTTGCAGTGCGGTAAAAGTCCAGTACAGCGATTCCTCCGACTGTTGCCATGACAAATGCAATCGTTAAAAGTGCGAAATTATAGGCGAGGGCAAGAGCAATCCACGAGCCGGGGGGATGGAAGATGGCCGTGTTGTATGGATCTACTATCCCGGATGCTGTCTGGATGAGCAGGTGCGTAAGGAACACACCGATTACGATAACTCCGAGGAAAAGGGTGCAGGTGGCTACCCCGGCCCAGGCTTTTTTCAGCATGGCAAACGATCCCGCGACAGCCTCCCTGAGGGTCTTTTGCTCGAGCACGATGAGGGGCACGACAAACGGGGTCAAGATGAACAGGAGCAGGTTGATCACCAGAAAGTTCATAGTCTCCATAAATCCGAACGGGTAGATCCATAAGAGCAGTGACCGTCCCCCGTATCCCGGAATTTCGGTAAACCTGTTCCAGTCGAGCGTCCAGTTGAAGGGGAACTGGAAGAGCGTGCCGGAAAGGAAAGAGAACGGCCCGAAGATATTAAGGAACCGAAACTCCGGGGGCAGCCAGATGAAAATGGAGACCCAGATACGGAAGAGCAGCATACCCGCGAGTGCCAGAACAACCGACCACAAAAAGATCGATTTCAGGTATTTTTTTGCACCGGCAAGCCCTTCAAAGAACGATGCAGGACCTTCTTTCTTTTGTGAGATGCTCCGGACAAGGCCCGCCAACAGGAACACCAGGAAGAACAGTGTTGCGAACTCGATGAAAAAGTCTTGGAGATATGATACGATTATCACTGGTTGCAGGGACCTGTTGATGTAGCGGAATGCCGCCTGGCCGATGCTGTTTCCGGCCAGCACCAGCCCGACAAGGAGCGTGAACCAGAGGAGTTGTCGGTTCCGGTTCAGCGTCCTCATCCCGGAGAGGGCTGCTCCGATCCCCCTGCGAATTGACCCCGATCCTCCGCCACCGCCATCTGGGAGACCTTCGTGGAGGGATTCCTGCGGGAAACCAAAGCCAGTCTGCATAGTACGGACCACCGGTGGTTTCCGGCACAACCCCAGCCACTGGTCGGCAATTACTGATCTGAGGCGCATTTAGATCACACTCCCTGTTGGTTCCGTGGATTCAGCGGCGATCTGCCTGCTTTTTGCCGATGTATAGAGGTCCAGAGCGGCAATCCCGCCAACCGTTGCCATAATCATCGCAAAACAGAACAGTGCACTATCATACACGAGAGCAAGGACAATCCATGTATTTTCCGGACGTATCCTGATTGCCGCGTCTGGTGTGACCATCCCGGATGCAGTCTGGACGATCAGGTACGTAAGGAACACACTGCATGCAACAATTCCAAGGAAGACAGCGCAGGCAGCAGTCTCAACCCAGTTCTTTTTCATCAGGGTAAACGATCCCATGACTGCCCCCCTGAGGCTCTTCTTCTCGAGTATGATAAAGGGCACGATAAACGGGGTCAGGATAAACAAGAGCAGATTAACCTCTGAAAAGACCAGGGTCTGCGTGATCCCGAATGGATATACCCAGGATGTCAGCGGGATTCCCCCAACTTGTGAGGGGTTAAAAAAGGTCCACGGGGTGAGCGTCGGGTTGAAGGGGAATTCCGTAAACGGGTTGAGGACGGATCCAAAGAGGGTTCCAAGGATGTGGGGGAACAGGTTATTACGCGGGAGCCAGTCGGGAGAATAAAAGTAAATGCTAAAAATCAGCATGCCTGCGAGTGCCAGGATTACAGACCACACAATGATTGCTTTTATGTGTTTTTTTGCCCCGCAAAGTCCTTCAAAGAACGACACAGTGCCATCTTTCTTTGACGAGATGCTCAGGACAAGGCCTGCGATCAGGAACACGAGAAATAACAATGTTGCGAACTCGATGATACTGTTCAGGATAACCCATCCGGTTTCACCTAAAGACGATCCCCAGGTCCAGGTGATGTAACTGAGTGCTCCCTGGGCGATGATGTTTCCAGCCAGCACAAGCCCGGCAAAGAACGTAAACCAGAGGAGCTGTCGGTTCCGGTTCAGTGTCCTCATCCCTGAAAGGGCAAATCCAATCCCCCGGTGAACAGATCCCGATCCCCCGCCACCTCCGTCAGGCTGCCCTGCGCAGGCAGGTTCTGGCGGGAAACAGGCACCTGTCTTCAGGATATGTACTGCTGGTGGTTTCCGGCACAGGCCGAACCAGTGTCCGGCAATTTCCGATACGAAGGTCATTTTTGATCCTCCCGGATCTTTGCGAGTAGTTCCTCTGCCATCTTTGTCGGGTCCTGGGTCTTTTCGAGTTTTATCCCCAGTTCGGCAGCGAAGTCCCAGATGAACTCGATGCATTTTGTGAACTCATCGCAGGAAATGCAATCCCCTTCATGCTCGTACCAGACCTGCATGCCATGCTTCTCCGAGATCTAAATATAGGCATTGGTCTGGAACGGGATCGACTTTCCGAACAGGACACCACGCTTTACATCGATCTTCTCGATCTGGATCCTGTTTGCCGTAGCCATTTCCCGCAGCGATGCATCGATCTTATCGTCCATCGCGAGAAGCGCCTGTGAAACCCCCTGCCTCGTTATCCCGATAGGGTCGGCGATTGAGACGTTGGACATCCCGCTGCGCCGCATCTTCCAGAACCTGAACTGCTTGTCGTTCGTTGGAAGGAACATACGTAAATGTATTGAAGTTTACAATATAAAATATTGTTGGCATTTTTTGTTCATGTTCCTGGGTACACAGATTGTGGAGGAGGTATCGTATCAGTCAGATACCGCTGGATACGGGATACGGATGGCGACATTTGTCGATCTACAGAATCCCTGAACTAGAGGAAAATATTTCGATACGCTATAATATTGCTCTGACATTAGTGTCATTGAAGCGGTTGTATGAAATTGTTTTTAATAAGCACACTCTTCCTCTCGTTCCTTGTCATCTTTGCAGGATGTACGACATACGGGCATAACAACGCGACGACTGAACCTTCATTTACCAGCAGTAACGCAACCACCCCGACACAAGCTTCTGGAGCTAAAGCAGTCCTGATCCCCACACAGTCTTCTGAAATTTTCTCTCTTCCACCTATGGTCCTTCCCCCGCGATATCTGAACAATTCCACCATAGGAGCCTTTGATGACAACTATATCGGTTCTTATGAATGCAGCAAATGTTCGGAAACGTTTGGGACCAATTATACTCTCTTTGCCGGGAGTGACGGCCCGCATCACATTCACTATACTCTTATGCCTGTCGATCCGGCAGATGAGTCCCGTGTCGTATCCCTCTCCCCGGATGTCCTGAAGGCCTCGATTTATCCCGATGACTTCATCTCCCGTCCCGGTTATGCATATCGATCACAGATCAATGTAACCCTCGGCCCTAATGTGACCGGGGAATCCCATACAAATCGCGATGGTTCCGGATGGAGCCGGGACCCTTATTTCTCATTCCGCCTGAATGTCACGGTTGATGGCAACGATACCCCGGATGCCGATGACCATATCACGGTTACCAAGATGTGCTCGTTCCATTCCCAGACTCGGGGCATGCAGCCCATACCCGGGATAGAATCGGGACTGGAATCGGACATCGAATTACCCGCCGGGGAATCCAAATCCTTCGTTATTCAAGCACGGAATTATTGCGGCGGTCTGCGTGAACTGTACTTTGATATCCCGTCACGCATAAACAAGGAAAACTGGTCTTTCCCGCTCGAGTCAAACCCTGAACAAAATCTCCCGATTCCAGCGGGACTCACGTTCTCATTTGATCCCCCGGTAATGACCGGTATTAACTACCGCTTATCGAATACTACCCTGATAATTCAGACCGATCCGTACCTCCCGCCTGGAAATTATTCGTTCCCGCTTATCCTCTGTTACCGTAATCTTGATCTGGATAATCAGAGTTCAATGCATTTCCCGTTCAGTGACAGGCCTTATTGCGGCACGGCAACGAGTTTTACCGTGGATATCGTATAAACTTCAGAAAAAAGCAGACCCATTCTCTCTCCGTCGAAAGGTTTGCGGGTTGAAATACTGTGTTTACTAAAAATAATTGCTTCTGTCTCTGATGGTAAATGTACGTGATTTTTTGTAAAATAAAAAAAAGATAACCTGTTTTCTTTATTGTGTCATTTCAACCCGAATTCACCGGTATCAACGTAAATCTGTTTTATCAGCGTCCACCAGTCCACCGCAAGACCCTTTGTTACGTAATCGTACGGCAGCCAGCCGTATCCTTTGTCACCCCAGTCCGTGCCCCACGAATTCCTGATTAAAAGCGCCCCTTTTGTTTCCGATTTGCATTCGTCATTCTTAATCTTTACAGCATCATCATAACCAACTGCCATGACGGCATGCCCGCCAAGGATCTCTTCATTGGGGCAGGGGAAGGGAATATCGCCGCGTGGATTTTCCTGACGGATCGAACTGTATACCGTAAACCCGAATATTGACGGGAACCCTGCGACAAGATGTGTTTTGATGTTATCGAGCACTTGTCCGGGTGTTGAGGATGGCGGGTCGAGTTTATAATACAGGATTGGTTTGTATGACGCGCCAAAAGCATAACAGAAAGCGGGGGGTTCGCGGTCAAACCCATCCGGCCCCGCACCGGGTTTGTCTGTGTACTGCCAGTAACTTTCCGGCGGGACTCCGAACAATACCATGGCACCCATGGTTGTCCGCAGGAATGCCCCGGTATCGCCGGTTGTTCGCAGGAGGTTTCTTGTCGTTTTATACAGGAACAATCGCGATGCATCGATATGTTTCCCGAATGCCCTGCGCTCAAAATATTCGATAAGGCCGACACCGGCATTTGCCGTGCATGAACCGAGGTTTTTCTGGTTCTCAACCGGCGAGCACCATTTTCGCAGATCTACGGAACTGGGAAGTTTTGATTTTATACCCGCCGGGCCGACCTTTATCTTTTTCAACAACGGTGCAATGTTTTCGTGCCGGGTCGAATAATCCCTGATATCGGGAAATTCGTGGATCCAGCCAAAGGTATAGGGGATTGTTGTTTCGGTCATGATCCTGTCTCACACGTATTGTCTTTGCCTGATCTTTGTTTACGAAATCTCCTTTGCCCGTTTTGTTGCTTCAGTCTCAAGCTGGGCAACCTGTGTGTAGTGCCCTTTTTTGAGGCATGCATTCACCTTTTTTATGAGGTCTTTTCGTGCGAGTTTATTCTTGCAGGCATCTATTTCCTTACGGAAGCAGTACGTGAATGCCCCGTGCCATTTACCCCCGATATTGGCATCTGCACTGGTCTGGTCTGACCGGCAACCCGCCCAGAGAATGTGGTGGATAATCCCCTTTTCATAAAAGGTATCGGCAAAACTGCGGTTGTATTTGTTATCTACCTCAAGGAATGCCTCATATGACGGCGGTGGGATGTATCTTGGTTTCCGGTCAAGGAGAAGGTCCACGGCTTTGAGTCCGGTCCCGCTGTGACAGGCATCCAGGAACACTTCAAGAAGACTATTTTTAGGCAACTGGACGAAGAGGTCGTGCAATTCGTCATCTGTAATAATATATTTCGGATCCCAGTTGTTCCCTTTCTGGGCAAGGTCATAGGGACAGAATGCTTCGTCAGCCCGGTCCGGTTCGTCGCCGCTTGTATCCGGAACCTGTGTACCATGGCTCGACTGGCTGAAGACAAGGTAAGAATATTTTCCTTTCTTAGCCCCCTCGACCATATCGGTCAGTTCTTTCATGATGGCGGCTTTGGTCGCCTTAGAATCCGTCAGTGTTACAATATCTGCATCAGCATATCCCCAGTACGTTTTGAGGATATATTTCATGTCTTCAACATCATTCACGCAGCCCTGTAGCGCAGAACCGGGATAATTCTTGTACTGGTTGATACCGACACACAACGCCTTTCTGTTACTAGTCATTTTATCAGCTCCGTTTTTGATGAATTCATGAGGTCATGCCTGACAATACCTCCGGGAAGGAAGTGAAGTATCCGGATTTCCGTGTCGTCGCCGGATAAAATGCGTGCCCTGTTGACAGGATTAAATTAGAAAGCCGGAAATATATTATTAACTATATTATAATTTAAAAAATTATAATGCGCGGGGGCCTGCAACCACCGCCTGTAACAGGTATCACGATGAAAAAATGGTAAAAAGATCTTAAATTTTTTCGGAAACCGGCCCGGTCCTCTTTTGTTTAATCTGCGGACTCTTCGTATTTTTGATGGCCCGCCGGTATAGTTTTTCTACCGCTATTCCCGCAGCAGTCAATCCTATCGCAAAGGCAACAACCCACGCTGCCATGTAGATATAAGCCGCAGCGATCCACTCCTCCCCGGGATACCAGAAGAGCAGGTTTCCGGGCTTTATTATTCCGTAGATAATTGGGAAGAGGAGCGCGATTGCCGAGAACGCAAGAAGGATCAGGAAAAAAACGAGTATGCAGGCGAGTGATTCTTTCCACATTTTTGTCATACGGTTTATGGATTTCCTGACTGCTTCGTGAATGGTTTTTCTCTCAAGAACAAGGTACGGGACCACAAAAAGGGTCAGGATAATGAACATGATGGTGAGTGCCATGAAAAGAAATGTTGACGATATTGCAGAGATGATATGGAATCCTCCTCCGATAGGTCCATAGTTGTAGACCTCCGGTTTGATGATGAAATAAAAGGGGAACTGAGTGAAAAGGTCCCATATGCCGTACGTGACATTTGGGAAAAACCAAATCTGAACTGAGTAGATTGCTGTCACGATAAGAGACAGGATTCCCGCCCAGAGTAGAAGTGGGAGCAGGGATTTTTTTACTGCTGCCAATCCCTCACGTATCCTGATATTTCCTGCCCGGTCCTGCGACATACCGGCAACAAGGCTGGCCAGCAGAAAGCAGAGGGCTGCCGAACAGACAAATTCGACGCAAAATGTCAGGGCCAGTCCAGTCGGTGCGCTGATGGGAAGGGAGGGGTCCTCCATGAAGTAAGGATATCCTACAAATGCATGAAGGAGGTACAGGGAAAGAAACATAGAAACGATGACAAGTCCGGCACCGGCCGAAAACCAGAGCAGGCGTTTGTTCCGGAACAGGATCCTGAAGCTCCCTGTCGCAATATCAAAACCGCCCCGGATCCGTCCTGACGTCCCGGCTCCGCTGCCGGATCCCGGTGCCTCTATGGTTGTCGTGAGTGTCGGGAGTGCCACCGGCACTGTATGCATAACCGGGTGGTTCGGGCACCAGCCGAGCCATTCGGCAAATCTTCTGTGGAATGGGTACTCACTATCGTTCGTCCGGGTGACCGGTCGGGATTCTGCCATGGCGCATCACACCCCGGTCCCGCCGGTCTTTGATAACCGGTACGAATAATATGTTATATAGATCACCGCAGCCGCAAGTGTCACAAGCGTCAGGACGATTGCCCAGGTGCCGGCAAACGGGCTGCCGAGGACTATCAGGATCCCGGCTCCCATGAATACCGGGCCTCCCCTCTCGTGGGTCATCTTCCAGTTTTTCTCGTCTTTTAAGGTCCACGGCAGGCGGATCCCCATAAGCCGGTTATATCCGATAATCGGAAACAGGCTCCCGATAATGATGAATACCACCCCGAGTAGCATAGGGAGGATCATAACAATTGGAACCATCAGGCCGGCGGCATTGGCAAGGCTGACGGCTTGGACGGCAAAGAGCATGCATGCCGTCGAGAAGGTTATTATTGCGTAGATGTCGCGTGATATTACCGACGATATACGCATTAGTTGGAAACGCGGCATGATCCGGGTGAGGATCATCATGAGGGTCAGGATAACAGGGAAAGTAAACACTGACGGGAACTTTCCGGCAAATCCATCAGCAACACCTGCATAGTTCCAGTGGACAGGAATTGTTTCCGGAAGGATTGGCAGGACGGCAAGCGCAAGGATATATGACAACCCGGTGACCCCCCAGGCCATGCGGGAAAAGAGACGTTCCCTCCGGACCGCCGGGCCGTCAATCCTGTCCCCGGTGTTTCGGGTGTTCATCGATTTCATATCGTTGTCGTTCCTGGCCTTGGCTGCTGCTTCCATGGGACACCAGCCCAGCCAGCCCTTGATCACTTCAGAAACAGTCTTCATCACATGCTCTCCCTGATCTTCTCAAAGAGTTCTTCGGCCATCTTCGTTGGATGAGCCGTCTTTTCGATCTTAACACCAAGTTCGATGGCATAGTCCCAGAGAAGCTCGATGCACTCAGTATATCTCTGGCAGGACCCGCAGTCACCGTCGTGCTCGTACCAGACCTGTACGCCATGTTTTTCCGAGACAAAGATTATGGCCGCAGTCTGGAACGGGACCGACCGGCCAAGGAGTATCCCCCGCTCAGCATCGATCTTCTCAATCGCGATCTGGTTTGCATGTGCCATCTCGCGCAGGGTAGTTTCAATTTTTTCGTCCATCAGAAGAAGCGCCCTGGAAACGGCCTGACGTGAGATCCCGAACCGGTTAGCAATCCCGATATTGGATTCGCCGCTCCTGCGCAATGCCCAGAATCCGAACTGTTTGTCGTTCGTTTGCAGGAACATGCGTCAACATTGTAATGTTGACATAATATACTTTTCCACAATCCTCATCAACAGGTCCTGCGGTATTCCCGGCAAGTTTCACCCTGCGCAGTCACTATTTATTATTCCCTGCCGGGTACTCTCTTCAGGAACATGTTATGTTACCATCAGTAATCCTCCATACCGCGACAAGTCTTGACGGCCGTATCACGAATTTCCCCGCGGATCTCGAGCTGTATTACTCGCTTGCTGCGCGATGGAACCCGGATGCGGTGCTGTTCGGGAGCGAAACCGTCATTGCCGCGCTTCGCGATAACCCCTCACTTGAAGTGCCCCCGGAACACGAAGAGATGTTTGCCCCGCCTAAGAATGCAGCGTCAGACCCCCGTCCCCTGCTCATCATTGCTGACAGCCGGGGAAGGGTACGCTGCTGGGATGCCATCCGGAAATGGCCGTATATGCGTGATGTCCTTGCCCTGTGCTCTGGAGCGACACCACAGGAGTACCTGGACTATCTTGCAGAGCGGCAGATCCGCACCATTATAACCGGCACTCACCACATTGAAATGCGGGCCGCACTTGAAGCGCTGAACCAGAATTTCGGGGTGAAAACTGTGAGGGTTGACAGCGGAGGAACACTTAACAGCGTACTTCTTGATACCGGGCTTGTTCGTGAAGTGAGTGTGCTTATCCATCCGTTCCTTGCGGGGGGAGCACCGGGGCCCTCGATGTTTGATCCAATGAATGCCGGCATCAACGGCCTTCAGGTGTCACTTAAACTGGAGCATGTGGAAAATCTCTCTGGTGGCATTATCTGGGCCCGGTATTCTGTGCGCAAGCCGGATACATTACCCGACTAAACCTCCTATTGCCGGAAAATTAGATTTATCAAGGCGCATTCTCTTCTGTCTGTTTTGCCGGGCAGAAATTACAGATGGAAAAAAAGACCTCTTTTTCCCGGTCCCGAATCAGGCAGTAATAGGTACCCCTCCTGTCCTCGACTGTAAACCCGCCAGGAAATGGCATACCCACCGGATGGCCGGGTTTGTCGAGCACAAACATCGTAAAAGCCGCCATCATGTAATAGAAGAGCCGGTGTTTTGGCGTGTAGTTAAAGGGCGTCCTCCGGTATTCATCGTCCCAGGTAAAGCAGCCCTCCGGTATCATTTCACAAAACTTACGAAAAGTATCCATGTCTGTTATAGGAGTGTTAACCTTATGGAATTCCCCGGATCTGTACATTGCGAGGAGCCTGTGGTGTGCCCCGAAGATCTGGTCAGAAAAAAAAGGGCGTACCCGGCTGCGATAGGGTTCGGGAAGGTTTTCGACCTCAATAAACAGGCTGCCACCAAGTATCTGGAGATCCATTAGTGAATAGGCGCCTGCCAGTTGCGCAAGATACTCCCCAAGTTGCCCTTTTGTTGTTACGGCTAGAAGATTGCGTACAACAGAACGGATATATTCAACGTCTTCGGGTATCGGGTCTGCCTGCATAGTAAAATTGTCCACCTTTTTTAAGGAGTGTTGTATACATTTTTGTTAATTATTAGAAATTTACCCGGTATTTTTAAAAACCTTTATAGGTAAGTGTTTCCATTTACCCCTTATGAGAGGGATTTTTCTTTTAGCACTCATTATTCCGGCTCTTCTTATTGCCGGATGCACCCAGTCGAATTCTTCCCCGGTGACTCCTGCGATAACCCAGTCGGTCGATGTCATCACGGTCCCAACCACCCCCTCTGCATATGTTCTGACAACAGTCCCTGTTATTGCCGATGGACAGATGCAGATCAATGTAACAACCTGGCAGAGGAACCATGATGTGCTTGTCCAGTATAATGGGGGGGCTGATGCAGCGGAACTGACAGCATTAGATATTACCATCAACAACTATAACGGCCAGAAAGTAAGCCGGGTTATGGAATCACCCCAACCCGGGGACGTGTACACGTTCACGTATATGGGAACTCCAGACCCGGACAACATAGATGTGATCGGGGTATTTACCGGTGGCGTCGAGCAGACCGTGCTGTTAACGAATGTCTGATGCCATTCCAGGAAATTTACTTTTTTATTTCCCCCGTGAACAATGAGAATCCCGGGACGCCCGGGGCTGTCCGGTAATATACCCGTTGGCCGGTTTGCCGCATTACCGACATCTTAACGATAAACTGAGAAAAATACCTTCACGGGTATGTTAAATCATGGGAGACTTCCAGAGTACACGGCAGCGGCAGTCATCATCATTATTGTTGGATCCCTTCTTTTTGGAGCACACGCGAGTGCAGCGCTGGTGATTGCCAACGAAACGTTTTTGCCAGAGCCTCCTCTTCATGTGAATAGCGGGCAGCATACTGAAATTACAATTGCCGTTATTCCTTCAGGTGCTGCAACATTCGCCCGGACTCACTCAATCCAGATGCAGACCGATCTTACCGAGGCCCGGTGGAACATTCAGGTTTTTGTCAATGGCATTCCCGCAGCCGAACAGTCGGCCTCCGGCACGGCTGCATTTATCAATGGGTATCTTCTCTCCTACCCGACGACAAGCGACGTGTCGTTTACGATTACTCTGGACGGTACGGTTCCAGAGGGATCCAAAACAAACGTAACGATCCTGAGGATAACCGAACTTGACACATCCGGGATGTCTGTTCCCGGCAGCAGTCTTGTGGTGATATCCCCTGTCATCACTTCCACACCGACTGATGTTACAATTCCCTTGGATACGACATTCGTCTCAATGTCTGAGACAACGCATACTTCCACGCAGGCCGGCGCCCATCCTTACACCGGCCTGATGGCGATCATTATTGTAATAACGGGTAGTGTGTACACCCGGTTATTACGATAATATCCGGGACAACCCGGTTTTTAAGGTCACCTGCAATCACCTGTAATCTTTTATCCGGGGTCGGGTACTTACCGCCGCTGCACAGATGCCACCCAGTGCAAGGCATCCCCCGATCACCATGAGCCCGGTATTCGTGCTGCCGGTAATATATGTCAGGTATCCCAGAAGCGATGGTCCGATAAATCCCCCGGTATTACCCACTGAATTGATAAGTGCGATTCCTGCTGCCGCAGACATTTCTGCAAGAAACAGTGAGGGAAGGGTCCAGAACGGCCCGAATGCACAGAATATGCCCATTGTCGCGATAATAAGCAGGAAAAAAGCCACTAGTGGTGAAGCAGTAATCCCGGATCCAGCGAGAGCAATGCCCCCAAGAAGTGGCGGGAGGGCAGTATGCCAGCGCCGTTCTCCAGTACGGTCTGAATGTTTCGACCAGAGTATCATTGCCACTCCTGCACATGCATAGGGAATAATCATTACAAGGCCGATGGAGGTATTGGAAAGGCTCGCATCCAGCGACCGGATAATCTGGGGCATCCAGAATCCAAGCCCATACAAGGCAATAACGAGCATGCCGTAAATGAAAGCAAGATGCCAGACGCGCCGGTCAGCAATAATCGATGCGAGACCGGTATGCCCCCCGTGTTTCTGCCGCAGTTCATTCTCGTTTTTGAGTGTTTGCGAAAGCCATTCCCGTTCAGCAGGCAGGAGCCACTTTGCATCACCGGGCCTGTCGGTAAGGTACCAGTACGTGACAAAGCCAAGGACGACTGCGGGCAGTCCCTCAAGTACAAAAAGCCAGCGCCAGCCGGCGATGCCAAACCAGTTGACCGAATCGAGGATCCAGGTTGAAACCGGGGCACCGACAATCATGGAAATGGATAGTGCTGCCATCAGGAGCGCGACAGCCTTTGCCTGTTCACGCTCGCGGAACCAGTATGTAAGATACAGGAGTATACCCGGGAAGAACCCCGCTTCGGCAACCCCCAGGGTAAACCTGAGCACAGCAATCTGCAATGCATCAGTGGCAAATGCGGTCAGCATCACGACAATCCCCCAGCTGATGAGGATGCGTGTAATCCAGATACGTGCGCCAACTTTCTGGAGGATCAGGTTGCTTGGTAATTCAAAGAGCAGGTACCCGATGAAAAAGATACCGGACAAAAAGCCGAAAATTTCACTGGTAAGTCCCAGTGCACTGTTCATTTCCAGCGCTGCAAAACCGAAGTTTACCCGGTCAAGGTAGGCAACGACATAAAGAAGGATCAGGAATGGCAGCAGCCGGAGGGTTACTTTCCGTATGGTCCGCTGCCCGATATCCTCGTTTGAACCGGTATTCACGTATCCCCTGTGTGTTGTTCTATCCCTTATGACTGCTGAAATGTGAGCCCGGCCAACAATATCTTTTACCAGTTGAAGAGAAAAGAAAAACCACTGGCCACAAGGCAATATCTATACAACCAACTACACCCCACTATTTTTTGTGAAAGATACCGAAGCCGCATTAACCGCTCTTAAAGGGTCTACATTCCCGGAAAAAATGGCATCGATCGGGGTCGAAAGTGGCAGGATGCTGGATATCCGCAATCTTGACAAAATCGGTCGCGATTATGGGATTGGAATATACCTGTTCTTTGAAAAGGATCTCGCTACAACCCGGACAATTTCAGAAGTGCAGGAAATGTACCGTGCTGTTCCTGAGTACGAACGGCCATATATCCGGGTTGACCGGTTCTTAAAGTTTACAAAGACAAATGATCCCTCGTTTGAGCAGACTATTGAGGAATTCCCCCTGATGATTGAGATAACTGCCGTTGGCGAGATGCCCGGACCTGCGCCCGGCTCCACCACACCGTATGTCACGGGACTGATGCCGTTTCTGGATGAATTCGATGTTGATATCGATCCGGTTGAACAGAAACACGGCAGACCGTTATAATCCCCATAATAACCCGGTAAAATACACTTTTACTACCGGTTCCTGTATCCTGCAGGTGTATTTACATGGCAAAAAAGTTCAAGCGCTTTTTCTGGCAGTCCGTGATAGGACTGGGATTTTTATCCGGGTTATGGACCGCGGTCGGTATTGACCCGGAAGAGATCCTCATTTCAGCTCTTGGCTCGCTCGTTACTACAGTTGCACCAGACCCAACGCTTCGTGCACTATTCCTGATCCTGCCCACCCTGCTCCTTATAGGTTCTGTTATCGGGGCATACCGTACCGCAAAAGTTCCCGGCTTAATCTCCGCGCTGGTCGCATATATTTCCGGTCTGGTCATTCTCACATCCGTCATCACGGGATTTGCACTTCTTGCCGCAGCCGTAATAATTGCATTCTGTTCAACCCGCCGCCGGAGGAGATAACTGTAATTGGCGGGGTATATAATATTATAAATCCCGGCACGACCAAAATTACTGAATATGAGTCTGGTCTCCAAAAAAGATCTCATCTGTTATTTTGATACGCTGGTTCCCAGTAAGTATCTCGTTAAATTCAGGAAACTTGCTGTATTTGAGCCGTTTATGGGATACGATATAGCAAGCCGGGGCCGGCTCTCTCACTATGGCTGTGCCGAACGCAAACAATTTGCATCCGACCTGAAAAAAATCCGGTCCGATACTGAACTGCTCCTTGAAGACATTGAAGCCTACCATATTTACATGGCTGCAAAGATTACCCAGAAAATCCCCGGGGACATCGCTGAAGTGGGGGTTTACAAAGGTGGATCGGCAAAGATTATCTGTTCCGCCAAGGGGGATCGTAGCCTTCACCTTTTCGATACCTTTGCCGGCCTGCCAAAAGTCGATGAAGTGGATCAGGTCTGGCCGTTTTACGAAGGTAAGTTTGCCGCATCCTACGAAAATGTCAAGGCCTATCTTGCGCAGGAAAAAAATGTCTTCCTGTATAAGGGACTTTTCCCGGATACATCAGACCCGATAAAAGACAAGCATTTTTCGCTTGTCAACCTTGATGTGGATACGTACGAGAGCACAAAAAAATGTCTTGAATTTTTCTACCCCCGGATGAACCCCGGCGGCGTCATCATTTCCCATGACTACCTGACCGTACCGGGTGTACGAAAAGCCGTGGATGAATATTTTGCTGACAAATCCGAGCCGGTAGTTGAAACTGCTGCCTCACAGTGCATTATCGTAAAAGTATAACTGCCCCCTGGCAGTCCTTTTTTTATAAACCCAAATTGATCTGCTGCAACGGCAGTTCTGTTTATTGCATTAACGATAAAAAGAGAATTATTCCTTGAAGATCAGGATCCCAAAGATGATGAGCATGAGTCCTATAAGGAGCACGACTATACCTATGAGCCCCTTGACTGCCATAATAACCTCTGGCAGGAACGCCCAGATTGCATAGGCACCAATTAACAGCAGTACAATCCCGACAATTAATGCGGCAACACCCGTCTTATCCATAAAAATCACCGCTACAGTCTTTTTTTGTCCGACCATATAAGGATTTGGCGATTTCTCTCCGGACATGACAGTGTATATCGTGGCGGTGCCGTAAAATCAGTCGCGTTCCAGCCGGAGAATTTCAACAGCGATTTCCTGTATGTCTTTTGTGTGGAACGCAAATAACCGTTTTATCGGGAATGTACCGCTGACCCTGCCCGTCACCCGGCCTCTCCCGGCAATAAATGCCTCAACAAACGGGGTCGACCCGGCGTTGAATATGCCGTAGGTAACCGGAGCAACTGCAAGGGCGCAGTTTATAAACGGCCGATCTGCGTGGACCTTCTGTTTCTGTGCGCCAAAGGGTGGGTTCATGACGACAGTATCGCAGGGACCGATTTTATCGGCCAGTTTTGTTGCATCCGCCCCGGCAATGTCAGTCACGACAAATTCAACATCCGCACCGAAAAGTGCGGCATTTTGCCCTGCCGTAAATATTGCATCCGGATCAAAATCGACAGCTTTTACGGTTTTTGCGCCGAGCAGCGCGGCACCGATGGCAAGGATCCCCGTCCCGCACCCGAGATCGCAGACGGTTTTTCCTTCAATATCCCCATTCAGGAATGCATCGTAAAGAAGACGGGCAGCAAGGGTAGCCGGTGTCTGGTACTGTTCCCATGCAACACGCGGTTTTTCAAAACCGACACAACGCTGTAATGCAATTTCCAGCTGCCTGAGTTTCATGCAATCTCGTCAATAGTATAATCGTCCCACGTCCGGACTCCGCAGAGGATCTCGAACTCCTGCGGGGAAAGGACGGGTTTTTTAAAACGGACCTGATCATCATAGGCAAGGCGGGGGCAGGCCGTATTAACATAACAGTCAAACCCGAGATTGAGCAGTTCTTCAGTGTTTACTTCTTTCATTGTGACGATAACGGCTCCGGGTGAAAGGGCGAGAAGCCGCTCTGCAAGAGCCTTTCGCTGCTGGCCGCTTTTTGTGCTCAGGAGAATTCCTACATGCTGCGCCCCCCGGGCTTTCTCCATGACTGCAAACCTGCGGCGGAGAAGATCATCTGCACTGACTTCCTGTGCCGTTCCGGTGAGCGGGTCAATGGCAATGACCCGTGCCTTTGTGGCAAGCGCGATGCCAATCGGGTGGAAAACTCCTGTCCCGACAAAGAGTATCTCGCGGGCACCTGTGGATTTTGCCGCCGCAAAACTGCAACCGAGCACCTGCCCCCGGAGAGGCGTACGCCCGGCACCTTCGGCTACCCGGACCACAAGCCCATGTGAGGAAAGAAAAGATTCCATCTCCGGCACAAGATGTGCATGCTGTACGGTGGTGACAAGACCTACTGTTTTTTCCTTTATCATCGAGAGGGCGTTGGCAAGGACTGCAATATCAAAATCCACAGCCCAAGGCACGAAGATGACATTTTCCCGGTTATCAACGGGAGCATGGCCAAAATGGACAAGCACATTTGCGTTCCCATGTTCAAGGGTGTCAAGTGCAAGATCGCATGCACCATAACAGGGATCGCCACTCACTGTTACTTCGAAACCGGCACCTTTTAATGCGGAAACAATACCGGCAGCCTGCCGTTTGAGCCCTTCCGGGAACTGGATGGCAACCCGGCGGGCTCCGCGTTTTTTTAGTATCTCCAAAAGATCAGATGTGCCGTTCAACCACATGCACCCGGTCGGTGACATCGATCTTCACAAGCGACTTGTACGGCCGCCCGATATTGGGTTCGCCACGCTGAATTACAATACAGACATCCTGGACTTCCGCACCTGCGATCTCAAGAGCTGCAAGCAGCGCCCGCATTGTACCGCCCGTGCTTACTACATCGTCAATAATCACGACGCGGTCTCCCTTTTTGATGCCGTTTAAGTACAGTTCTCCTTTTGAATAACCAGTCTTCTGGTGGACGGGGACTTCACCGGGAAGTTTATACTCCCGTTTCCGCATGACCGTCATGGGGATGTCTGTCATGATCGAGAGCACCGAGCCGATGTGGATGCCCATTGCCTCGACTACGACAATCTTGTCGATATTGTTTAAGTCGAGCACCTTTATCATCGCGCTGCATACGTCCCGGAGCAGGGCGGGTTCAACAATCGGTACTCCGTCGGTAATCGGGTGGATAAAATAATTATACTCCCCGCGTTTGACCATCGGACAGGTTTCAAGAGATTTTACCAGTTTGTCAAGCATTCATATCACCAAAATCTGAAAGGAACGCCTCGATGCGGTCACTTGTCACGTGTGGCATACAGACAATCCGCATATGGCCGTTTCTGGTCCACGAGACTTTCCACGGTGCCGGGGCTTTTTTACACACAAAGGTTGCCACATTTACATCCGGGATTACCGCAGGCATAACGTCATGTGTTTCCATTCCGGCAATCAGGCGTTTTGTATTTTTCATGCAACCGGCAACGACGGCTCTCATGCCCTCAATGCCAAGATAATCGAGGACTGCAAGAGCTCCAGCCACGGGTGCCCCCGGCCGGGTGCCGGCGAGCGTGTATTCTTTTTTTACCGTGAGGTACGGTGTATCTATATTCAGGGAGTCGAGCATATCCGGTTCCCGGGTCAGGATACAGCCGGCCGGGATTGTGCTCATGCCCATCTTGTGCGGGTCAACAGCAATTGTCGTTACACCCGGCAGGGCAAAATCAAAGGGTTGTGGTTTTTCAAGGAATGGTATTACCATCCCGCCAAATGCTGCATCGACGTGGAAAAAGACATCGTGCTGGGAAGCGATCTTTGCAATGTCGGCAATAGGATCGACCATCCCGTATTCCGTCGTACCTGCGACACCCACAAGTGCGATTGTGTTTTTATCGATAAGTTCTGCTGCCTTATCGGCCGGCATCCGTTTATCAGGGCCGAGCGGTACGGTCCGCATTTCAAGACAAAGAAGATCGCAGGCCTTCTTGAACGAGAAATGAGCAGATTCCGGGATGATAACGTTCGGGCAGGTCGTATCCCGAAGGGCTTTTGCAAGCCTGAGTGCCTGGATATTGGACTCTGTGCCGCCAGATGTCGCGTATCCCCCGGCATCTTTCTTATGGAAAAGCGTCCCGAAACGCTCGATAAGCAGTCGTTCAAGCGCTGTAGTTCCCGGGAAGAGCCCGGGGTCTCCAAGATTTGTCTCCATAAACATGTCATGTGCTTTTATTGCAACGGGATGAGGCAGCGTACACATGGAGCTTAGGATATACGAATGGCTGATATCCTCCTGTTTTTTTGAGGATAAAAAAGTGAAGAGATCGTCTTCTGAGAGCCCTTTATTCAGCATCGCGGTTTCTCGCAGCTTCAAGGATGATGCGTTTCTCGGTGCGGGCAACAGCCTCGCGGATCTTTGCAATGGCATCGATATTTGCAGAGATACTGGTAATACCATGTTCAACAAGCCAGATGGCCATCTTCGGGTCGGAACCTGCCTGTCCGCAGATTGAACATTCAACACCGTATGCACGGCACTGCTGGATCGCGTTGTGGATGAGGGTAAGAACCGCAGGGTGCTGCGGCTGGTACATGTTGGCCACGTTCTCATTGTTCCGGTCAATGGCTATCGTGTACTGGATGAGATCGTTTGTCCCAAAAGAGGCAAATTTGATTCCGGCCTTGAGGAATTCCTCAATCATAATTGCGCTCGCCGGGATCTCTATCATGATACCGAGCGTTGCGTTCTCAACATCGACGCCCCAGCCGGCCATCATCTCTTTTGCCTTAATGAACTGGTCCGGGTGGGATACCATCGGGAACATGACACCGAGGTTGTCGTAGCCGGCCTTCCAGAGGCGCTTGAATGCCTCCACCTGGAGCCGGAACTGGTCCGGGCTCTGGAGATCACGGCGGATCCCGCGCCAGCCGAGCATCGGGTTGTGCTCGATCGGCTCGTTCTCGCCGCCCGCCATGTTCCTGAACTCATCAGTGGGAGCATCGAGTGTTCTGACCCAGACGGTTTTCCCCGGGAACGCATCGAGCACGATCTTGATCCCGTTGTAGAGTTCCTTTACAAACTCCTCCTCTTTGTGGTTGGTGATATACCAGCCGGGGGTCTTGTTAAGGCCGAGGATAAGGTGCTCGATACGAAGCAGGCCGACACCGTCAGCGCCGGTTGCCGCTGCCCGGGCTGCTGCCTCAGGAATCGACACATTCACTTTCACGCTTGTTGCGGTAATAATCGGTGCGCTGCCGACAACAACCTGCGCAGGTGCGCCGCCTGCCGTTGCTGGTGCCGCACCGCCAACCGCGCCTTCATAGACAAGTCCCATCTCGCCGTCGACCGTAACAAGCTGGCCATTTGTCAGTTGCTGGGTCGCAGTCTTTGTGCCAACCACAGCAGGGGTGCCCAGTTCCCTGCTTACGATGGCCGCGTGGCAGGTCATACCACCTTCGTCGGTAATAATAGCGGCAACCTTTCTCATCGCCGGCACCATGTCCGGGTTAGTCATACGGGTGACGAGGATATCGCCTTCTTTTACTTTTCCCGTGTCCTTTGCATCCCGGATGATAACCACTTTACCGGAAGCGGTACCCGGTGCCGCTCCCTGGCCTTTTAACAGGATTTTCGCATCCTTGTTCTTTCCAGACATGCCCGCTGCCTCTTTCTTACCGATAGTTGTGATCGGCCGGGACTGGAGAATATAAATTGTCCCGGCAACAATGCCCCATTCAACGTCCTGCGGAACCCCGTAATGGTCTTCGGCAATTTTACCGTACATGGCAAGTTTTGCCACTTCGGCATCGGAAAGCACCTGAACGTCCTGCCGTGCCTTGTCGACTGCCACGAGTTTTGTTCCATGTGCTCCATCAGGAACTATCTCAACATTCTTGTTTGTGATTGTCTTTTCCGTGATAGATTCAGTCCTCTGGTCATAGACATAATTGTCCGGTGAAACCGAGCCGGACACGACAGCCTCGCCAAGACCCCATGACCCCTCAATAATAGTATTCGGTTCGCCGCTGATGGGGTGGGATGTGAACATGACTCCTGCTTTCTCCGAATGGACCAGTTTCTGGACGACCACTGCAATATTGACGGTGCTGTCTTCAAATCCCTGCTTTGCCCGGTAATAAATTGCCCGTGCACCGTAAAGCGATGCCCAGCAGTTCTGGACCGACGAAAGGAGCGCTGCCTCTCCTTTGATATTGAGATATGTTTCCTGCTGGCCGGCAAAACTTGCATCGGGAAGATCTTCTGCCGTGGCACTCGATCGGACGGCAACAATCAGGTCTTTTTCCGACATCTTTTTGTAAGATGCCCTGATGTCGTCTTTTATCGCCGCCGGCATCTTTGCCTTCATGACAAGCGACTTTATTGTATCGGCGGCCTTTTCAAGAGCCGCATTATCCTCTACATCCAGATTACCTGAGACCTTGAAGATCTTCTGATCAAGACCGGTTTCGACAAGAAACCTCCGGAACGCCTGTGCAGTGACCACAAACGCCGGGGGCACCGGAAGGCCGATAGAAGCCATCTCGCCAAGGGACGCTCCCTTGCCGCCGACCGATGAGATATCCTCCTTTCTGATCTCTTCGAGCCATAGAATATTGGGCACATCTTTCATGCTCGCACCACTTAATTATCTCACTTCTTCCCTGTTTAAGTATTATCATCTGCCGGAATATCTTACCCGGCCGCTGCTATTGTCCCCAGCCTGTTTTTGCACAAGAGAAGAATAACCCTGATTAGGTATCGGGTATATATTGTATGGGTTTTTATGGCAAACGCAAGAGTGCTCGTCAGCGATCCGCTGGCGGAAGAAGGGCTTGAAATCCTCAAGGCAGCCTGTGACGTAGATGTCAAAACCGGCTTAACAGAGGACGAGCTCTGCGGGGTTATCGGCGATTACGATGCCCTGATCGTGCGGAGCGGCACCGAAGTGACCGCAAAGGTGATTGGGGCCGGCAAACGGCTCAAATTTGTCGGGCGTGCCGGTGTCGGTGTGGACAATGTGGATGTCGACGCGGCAACCCGTCAGGGAATTATCGTAGCGAATGCCCCTGAGGGAAACACCCTTGCGGCAACCGAGCACACGATGGCAATGATGCTCTCGCTCGCCCGGAATATTCCGCAGGCAACTGCGAGCCTGAAAAAGAAAGAATGGAAGCGCTCGAAGTTTATGGGTATTGAGCTTAACGGCAAGACCTTGGGGATTGTCGGATTTGGCCGGATCGGGCGCGAAGTTGCAAAGCGGGCAAACGCAATGGACATGAAATGCGTTGCCTACGACCCGTTTATCTCAAAGGAACGGGCAGCCCAGCTTGGCGTCAGAGTAATGACCCTTGATGAACTTTTCAAAGTAGCCGATGTTATTACGGTTCACACTCCCCTGATCAAGGAGACAAAGCACGTTATCAACGATCAGAGCATTGCGACGATGAAAGATGGCGTCAGGATCATCAACTGCGCCCGCGGCGGCATTATCGATGAAAAGGCGCTCTACGATGCGATCCAGAGCGGCAAGGTGGCCGGTGCCGCGCTCGATGTTTTTGAGACCGAACCTCCGCTGGAATCGCCGCTTCTTACCCTAGACAAGGTAATCGTGACCCCTCATCTTGGGGCAAGCACTGTTGAGGCGCAGAAAAATGTGGCAATCTCGGTTGCACACCAGTGCAATGATGTATTAAACGGCGGTTCTGCGAAGTACGTCGTGAACGCGCCGATGGTCCCGTCAGAGCAGGCCGAGGTGCTCGAGCCGTTTGCAGAACTTGCTGAAAAGATGGGCAGGCTTGCGATCCAGACGGTTGAAGGACGGCTTGCATCAGTAGAGTGCATCTATGGTGGTGAGCTGTCAGGTTACGCGGGGAGCATGAAGTTTGTGACCCGGCTCGTTCTGAAAGGTCTGCTTGACCCGATTCTCCAGATGCCGGTCAATATCGTTAATGCCGAATTTGTTGCAAAGGAACGCGGTATTGCGGTAAGCGAGACTGTTACCGGAGAGGCCCACGGATTTAAGAACCTGATTACCATCCGAGTAAAGACCGACAAGACCGAAATGGCCGTAAGCGGTACTGTATTTGCAAAGGGCCGCAGCCGTATCGTCTCGATCGGCAAGTACACAATGGACATGATCCCTGAGGGATATGTCATTGTATCCCGGCACCTGGACAAGCCGGGTGTAATCGGACGGGCATCGACAATTCTTGGGAAATGCAACATCAACATTGCCGGTATGCAGGTTGGCCGGATCACCCCCGGGGAAGAAGCGCTCATGATCTTAAACGTAGACAGCGCAGTACCGGATGAAGTGATGAAAGAGATCCGTTCAATGCCGGGAATCTTCTCTGCGACGTTTGCCAGGATCTCTTCCAAAAACATCTGATTTTTTTAATTTTTCAGGATTATTTCCTGAATCACTGCAGCGTCCGGGAAAAAAGAAAAACGATATTTCCGGTTAATCCTCTTTCTCAAATATACGGACTTTGACCGGTAGGATGCCGGGACGCTTGTCCGTCATGATATATGAGTAACTTAACACATGCACCACGTATTCGAGATACCCTTTGGCAAAGTCTGAGAGCCCTTCGTGCCGTGTGCCGAAGACCAGGATGTGGAACCACTGGATGATAAGGCAGATGATGGCGACAATGCCATATACGAATGCAACGATGCCAATAAGGATCCAATAGGCAATACGGATGAGCAGTTCAAGACGGCTTGATTCGCGCTCGTACGTGAAAAGCTCGGTCTGGGTCGGAATTACTTCATATTCATAGGTCATATGATGTCAGAATCGCTGTTGCGCTGCTACTATAAATATACTGGACAATCTATCCTTGCGCCCGGGGAGGGGATCAGGCATGACCTCCACACCAAATCGCGTTTCTTGTCCATTATTTTTTAATAATAGGATGACAGATGTTATAGAGCATCAGACCTACGCGGGCTCGTGGTCTAGTTGGCTATGACGTCGCCTTGACATGGCGGAGGTCCTGAGTTCGAATCTCAGCGGGCCCATCTTTTGTTTTTCCGGTTTTTATTCTTCAGAAATCTTACTACGGATTAATTGTACGTTTTCCGGGCTTAGACAATCCTGCATTTTCACCTGTTTCAACAGGGTCAGTTTTATCAAAATTAATTTTCATCATGGACTTACCCCTACCCAAAGCTGATGATGGAAGGGGACCCCCACCTTATGAATTGTAAGGTGGGGGTGGCAACGGGTTCAAGATGAAAGGCTCCACGCGAAGCACAGGTTTTGGGACTGGAATTTAAGTGTGACCCCCTCCTTTTATTGACAAAGGAGGGGGTCTGCCCCCAAAGTCCGTTACTAATTCTTGATTATTTTATGGAAGTCATTATACAACTGCCACACTGCAAATAGCATTAAGGTGCAGGAAATAAGCAGGAATCTGTTTTTTGTGTCTGGTAACCGGAATAAGGATGCGTGCCGCATGATTACGACAACTCTCATAATTGATAACAACACACGATCCTTTAGAAAACACAAAAGCCGGGAAGTGCCAATGGTATTCCTGTACTCTGGCATAACAAAATACCTGAAATTTTAACACACATCCTGGCACCAGTCTTTTTAAAGTGAGGAAAAATGCGGATAATGTTTGTTGTGTGCGGGGAAGGGTTTGGGCATGCGTCCCGGTGTATCCATCTGGGCCACTACCTTGAACAACACGGCCATTCCGTCAGTTATCTTGCGTACGGAAAATCCTATGATTTTTTCCGCGACCATGGGTGTATTAATATGTACCGGGGAGCCCGTGAGGTCTGTATTGACGGGGAAAACGGTTTTTTCTCTCTTAAAAAGACCCTCATATGCTCGAAATGGGTTGTATTCAACCTTATCCGCTCCGGGCTCCGCGTCCGCCGGATGATTATCGAGCACCGGATTGATTGTGTGATCTGCGACACGATGTATGCGGGAGTCATAACGTCACGTTTCCGGCGGGTGCCGGTAATCTTTATCACCAACCAGAACCGGTTCAGCGGCCCGGAAGGAAAAAAGAATATCGTCTGGAGAATTCTTAACCTGGTAGTCGGCAGGTACCTGCACCTGGCTCATGCAGTGATCGTACCTGATTATGCCCCTCCACAGACCGTGAGCGAATACAATCTCCTTATCCGCGAAGGGGAACGTCAGCGTTATCATTTTACCGGGCCGCTTTGTGATGTGGATTTGTCACGGTACCAAAACCGCCAGAAGTCAATCTTTGTGAGTTTTGGGGGTGAGCCCTATAAGCTCCCACTCTACAGGATGCTGAAAACAATTGCTGATGAAAGAAAAGATCTCGTCTTCGACGTCTTCTTTTCCGGTGCCGCTCTTCCGGAATCATCTGACAATTATATCACCCATGGGTATGTGCCCCACCTGCATGAATATCTCGCAGGAGCGCGGATTGCCATCGTGCATGGCGGACTTACTACGCTTCATGAAGCCCTGCTCTTTAATAAACCGGTCCTTATTGTCATGGACCCGAATCATACCGAGCAGCAGAATAATGCAAAGAAAATTGTCGATATCGGTGCAGGTACTGCCGTTGACGGACGGACCCTGACAAAAGAGATACTTGAAAAGAAGATCGAAGAAACGCTGGCTCTCACCCCGTCACCGTTTGGCCAGGAGCATGCGACAATAAATGGCCGGAAAAATGCGCGGGAAGTTATCGAATCTGTTGCCATTCGTGCAGGAAAACGAAAGATTAAGTCCCTCATATTCCCAACGAGTGAACAGTGACGGACATGGCCATCTCTGCAGAAATAAAACCAATAAAGCCGGGTGAGGAACTGCACACGTGCCCTTCCTGCGGTTATGAATACGGGTTCCATACATCATTTGTCAGCATAAATGCGAGACAAGACGGAAAGGAGAGTCCGGTAAAATCCACAAAGGATCTTTACCGGGTGATCCTAATCTGCCCGGAGTGCGGGGCACGGTTCGATGCAGGCTGGCGGATCTCGTTCTGCGACATTGACAGTCATGTTATCAGGGCTGACCGGATTCAGCTTTGATTCATCAGTTCCCATTCGAGTACCTATAAATTAAGTCCGGCGTAAAAAGCCGGGTGATTCGATCTCATGCAGTGCATCCTGTGTAAAGGGAAAGGATTGTGCGGTCTGCCACGGTGTCCTATTACAAGCAGGTTCCATGCACAGGCTGATGTAAAACCCTCTACAAGTTACCAGGGACGAGCCCCATCGGTCTTTATCGGAAGTTTTGGTTATCCGGAGGTCATGGGCGGCCCGCTCATGATTGATGACAGCGATCACCCTCCTGACTGGCTGGGGAGGAACCTCGGAATTGAGGATATTGTGAGTATACGGGCCCGGACAATCCGCGGTAGATCGCCGCTCCAGCGTTTCACCGGGAATCTTCACGAGATCGCGCTATCGTCCCGCCCTCTTGATGTGGATGTGGCGTTTGAAAAACCGGTCTCGTTTGCGATGACCTTTGACGGCACGGTTGCCCCGGTGGGATTTTCCGGGGAAGTACGGAACCTTGATGTCATCGGCAGCGCTCAGGTGGCCCGGGTTGTTGACAGGATCACATCAGACACCGACATCAGGGCAACTGACGCATGCGTTGAACTCAGTACGAGCGGAAGCGATGTCTATGAGATCACAAAACTCATGACTGCCGGGCTTCTCGGCAAACACCGGCGTTTTGTACCGACCCGCTGGGCGATTACCGCTGTTGACGACACGCTTTCTTCGGCATTAAAAAAAGAGATCTCCCGGTTCCCTTCCATTGATGAATACCATGTCTTTTCCGGGGAAATTTTCGGGAACCGGATTGTCTGTATCCTCGCGCCAGGAGACTGGCGGTACGAGATGATTGAGATCTGGGGCCGCAAAACGTTGTGGGCCGGGGATTCTGAAGTAATCGTTGAAGACCGGGAAGGAATGAAAAAACAGGGATACTCGCCTATATCCGGTGCATATTACTCTGCACGGCTTGGTGTGTGCGAATATCTGAAAAATATCCGACGGTCTGCCCGGGTGATTGTGTTGCGCCACATCTCCAGCGATTACTGGGCACCGCTTGGAACCTGGGTGATCCGGGAAGCCACCCGGAAGGCAATGGCATCACCCCCGGTTTCCTGCGAGTCACTTGATGCTGCTGTTACCGTTGCATCAGCCAAAATCGGATTTGATTACTGGCAGCAGCACAGCACACTTGTCCCGGAGATGCGGACACAACGGACTCTCTTCTCGTTTGGGTAGTTTATTTCTGGTAGGCCTGTGCCGATTTGGACTGTTTCTGGTACCGCTCTTTTATGCTGTCGAGCGTTTCTATCTCTGTCGTGTCCTTGTCATCCCTGAGCCGGATAAAACGCGGGAAACGGAGGGCGAACCCGGCTTCGTATGTCGGGCTTACCTGAAGTTCTGCATACCCCACTTCAAAGACAAGACCCGGCTCAAAAACCACTTCTTTTCCAGCACTTGAGATCACAGTGTCCTTGAGCAGTTCATACACCTCGGCCAGCTGCTCATCGGAGAAACCGGTAGCAACGCGGGAAAGCGGGATAAGTTTTCCCTGGTCCTGGCAGGCCATAAGGAAGGAACCAAAAACATGCGCCCGTTTTCCTTCGCCCCATTCAGCCCCGATAACCGCAAGGTCCAGCGTATCCACTTCGGGTTTTATTTTGATCCAGTTCTTTCCTCTCTGGCCCGGTGTATACGGCGAATCGGGGACCTTGAGCATGATCCCCTCATGGCCTGCGGCCAGTGCCCGGTTGTATGTGTCTTCGATTACTTTCGGGTCGGAACTTACTACCTGTGGCGCTACGAATTGTTTTGTCACTTCAACAAGGATCTTCCGACGCTCAAGAAATGGAAGATCAATAAGGGTCTTTCCGTCAAGATAGAGAATATCAAAGACGTTAGGCACCATTTTGATCTCTTCCTGTGCTTCGGCAATATCGTGCCGGCGCCGGAAACGCCTGAGCACTGACTGGAACGGCATAGGCTTGCCGTCTTTTATCGCAATTACTTCACCATCAAGGATTACATCATGTGAAGTCGTTCCCTGCAACAGTTCGATAACGTCGGGAAGTGCCCCGCTGACATCTTCGAGCCTGCGGGAGTACATCTTCCCGGAATCCCCCTGTTTGTGGAACTGGAACCTCGATCCGTCGTATTTGAATTCTGCCGCTATTTCCCCATGCTCCTGCACCATGCCCATAATCGAGCCCTGCTGGGCAAGCATCATCCGCACGGGATGGAAGGGGGTGATGTGGACATCCCGGAGGGCATCCGGCCCGATACGGGCAAGACGTGCCACCTCCCCCAGATCGTTAATTGCCTGCATCGCGTGTTCGACAAGAGCCGGGTCAACGGAGAAAGCTTTGGCAATCGCTTCCCGGACACTCCCTTCACCAACTCCGATACGGAGTTCCTCAAGCATAATACGGGAAAGGTACCGTCCTTCGAGCGGGCTTGCATCCCCCAGCAGCAGTTTGACTGTACGCACTTTCTCTTTCTGGGAAGTTACACCGCCGCGGGCGGCTATACTGATGAGTTTGTTGTATACCTCAACAATTTCGAGGTCCTGGTGGGATAACGAAACCTGCGATTTTTTTGAAAGGAGTTCTTCTACGGCCTTCCCGACATCCCCGCTTTTATTGATTTTCCCAATCACAGCATCCTTTTTGATCCCGACAACATAACCAACGGCTTCGTAAAGCAGGTTCGGGCCGATCCCCAGTTTCTGTGCACTCCAGTCGGGAAAGATCCTTCCTATGATAAACCGGACAAAGACCGGGAGTTCTTCCGGTGAAAGTCCGGGCAGGACCCGGCTTATCACATCGATCATATCGAGGCGGCCGGAGATTTTCTCAATCTCTTCACAACACCGGGAAAACTCCAGGAAAAGCATGACGTGTCTGCTTTGTGAATTGGTGACCAGAGCATTAACATTTTACGATAAATCGGCTCTGTTGAAACGCACATGAGTCCCGACTCAAGCAAACATGATGAATAACCGTGTGGGCTTTTCATGGTAAATCCTTCCCCAATCACAGTGTTTGCGGTTGGTTCCAAGAAAATCTACAATGTATGGAACTTGATTTGAGGATATCAACAGAGCCAAAAGTACAAAAAAAAATTTCCTGTTCTGCGGATGGGGGGAGGGGGTGACCCCCTGCACCCACCCAAGAATTTTTCAGGAGGGGGTATACCCCCTCCCCCTAAGGGATCGAAAGAGGGGGGTACCCTCCCCCCCATGTGCCGGGCAAAGAGGGGGTGATCCCCCTCCCGCTTCATGTGTTTTGCTCAGGTATTTTTTAGTAGGTTCACGCCGGAGAACGTGACCCTTGTACGGGAAAACAAGGGTGGGGGGTAGCCCCCTGTCCCCCACCCAAGAATTTTTCAGGAAGGGGTATACCCCCACCCCCTGAGGGATCGAAAGAGGGGGGTACCCTCCCCCCCATGTGCCGGGCAAAGAGGGGGTGACTCCCTGGTTTTGGTGGAGAGACGCTTTAGCAAATGATTCAAATTTTCAAAATAATTTTTTGTAATTTTTATCAATTCTCGGCTCTGTTGAAATCCTTCCCCCATCACAGTGTTTGCGGTTGGTTCCAAGAAAATCTACAATGTATTGAACCTGATTTGAGGATATCAACAGAGCCGATAAATCTTAATGTCCGGGCAACGGGGATATGGCATTTCGTGTCGGCGATAAAAATGAAAGTATTTTTAACGATACGCCGACACCTCATATATAATAGGTCGTGGATTTTTGCATGGGTGACGAGTGGCAGCCTGAAGCAGTAATCCGGTTAAGACTGGATCGCCTTAAAAAAGAATATATTGAACACATCAGTGTCAACAGCGAAAAAATCGATGCTAATATCCCGGTTTTTTTCGGGCAGGTCATTACCGTTCTTGACAAAACGATTCCTGACCTGAGTGTCGATCTTTTTGACAGGTTTATTGACGCAATGGCATTTGCAGTAATTGAAAAGTCAAAAAGTTCAGAGGATATTTCGTTTATTGAGAAAGTATACGAAAACGCCCTGCGCAGCAAGCGCGGGAACCAGGGTCGCACGGTTTATGACATCCAGCTTGGCATTAAGATGATCAATACCGGGAAATATGCAGAAGCAGCCGAACAACTCAAGAAATACCGGACTATTGATGTTATAATCTGCCCGGCTGTCGCTTACTGTTACTTTGTCCTCTCCACCCAGCAGACGCCGGTTGAACCGCCCGAGGGGGGATTACAGCGTCCCAACAACATGGCTCTTGCCGCACGGGAACAAATGATCGAACTCGTCCGGCTTAAACCCCCGATTAACCGGCTCCAGGATCTCGAAATTGCAGAAGATCCAAGGATTAACAAGGTCTTCTGGTTCATGTTGAAACAGGCGATTGAATGGTTCCCAAGCGAACGCGAGTTTATCCGTATCGGAATAGAAAAAGCGTCACGGGACGGGAAACGTGACATAAAAGAGGACCTCCTCAATATTGCGATCGAGCGGTTTTACAAGGATATGTTCTTCCTGCGGGAGCTTTACAAACTCAAGCTCGAGAACCGCGATGCCGGTGGTGTTGCCGGGGTTGTAAAGCAGATGACACAGCAGTATCCAAATGACCTCGAACCGCTCTATTATGGGCTTAAACTCTCGATTATCTCCCTAAGGCCTGACACATATTCTGTTTTCCGGAAACTTGCCGTTAAAAAGAATATGCCTTTATCAGCACTTCTCCTTCTGGATTATTTGTTTGAGATGATGAGCGGCAAACAGGTTGAGGCAACTGCGTGCATGGAGGAGATCAAGAAGCGGTTTAAACCCAGTCACTATTTTGTTACGCTGCTTGAGTATGTGTCACATGATTTTCAGTCTGAAGACACAAAAAAAGTCAAACGGGCAAAAAAAGCAGTACTTGATGCAATCGACCAGTATTGTATAAAATTACTCAAGATTGAGGCGCCATAATGGAGGAGCATGAAATGAAAAACAAGGGTAGAGAAAAAACAGCTTGGATGACACAGCAGGTGGGCACAGTATGGCAGGAGTAGTGTGGGTTCTGATTGCGGCAGGCGATACGGCTGGTGCCGGTGATCTCGCCCGACAGGCCGAAGCAGAGGGGTACCGGGTAAAGGGACATGCCTCTTCCGGAAAAGAGGCAGTAAAACTGGCAGAGACTCACCATCCTGATATCGTTCTTGCAGATACAAAACTTCGCGGCGGTATGAGTATACAAGCCGTGGTGAAAAAAATCCAGGTCTCCTGCAGCATCCCGGTGGTGATAGTTGCCGATTCTGACGACGACGTTCCGGCCCTTCGCAGAAATGCCGCCTTCCCGTTCGGGTGTCTTGTCCGGCCGTTTGGGACACGGCAGTTCCGCCAGGTTATCGACGCCGCCGTGTTCCGGCACATAAGTGAACCGGTTCAGGGCGGAACCGGTAGCATACAGGTATCCCCGGATTCAACTGTGGACCGGATTGCCCATGATATCAACAACTCTCTAAGTTCTGCGCTTGCAAATATCCAGATCTCCCGCAGGTCGTGTATTCAGAACGACATTCTGTGCGGGCACCTTGATAGTGCCGAAGCAAGCGTTCTGCGTGCGCGTGATCAGTCGCGGCAGTTGTTCAAATCATCAGAATTCCTTGAAACAGTCACCTTTACAAATGGAGGGGCGGAAGCAGAAATTAAGACTCCTCAGCCCGTAGCCGCAAAGAAAAAAGAGGCCGGTGCACGATACAGGATCCTCCTGATGGATGACGAACCTGCGATCCTTTCGGCTACAAGCGAGATGCTCTCATTTTTAGGCCATGATGTTACGGTAGCTGAAAATGGAGATTCCGCAATTGACCTGTACAGGCATGCACAAGCCGGGCCTGCGCCGTATGACGCGGTCATTCTTGATATTACAGTACCGGGCGGGAAAGGAGCGGCGGATACCCTGCCCGCAATCCGGGCGCTTGATCCGGAAGTACGGGCGATTATCTCAAGCGGGTATGCAACCCACCCCCTTGTCGTGAGTTTCGCCCAGAACGGTTTTATGGCCGCCCTTGTAAAACCTTACGGATTCAAGGAACTCGAAGAGTCCCTTTACCGTGCGTTTCAGTCGTAGTTCGTGTTATAACCGGATTTCCTGCGGGGAATCCGGGGCAGATCCCTGCTGTGTTGCCACAGTCAGGCTCTTTTCTTCATACAAGAGTCCAAGACCTTCGCGTGCGGTTGCCATTGCACGTTTTGGTGTATTATTGATCTCGCTTAAATGGGAGAGAACAACCTGCGGGACATCTTTTCCCATCCCCTTTAGCGCCTCCGCAGCGGCCGGGTTTGACAGGTGTCCTTTCTTGGAGCGTATCCGTCGTTTCAGTGACTCGGGATATGGCCCGTTTGCAAGCATCTCCGGACAGTGATTGCTTTCGAGAACAAGACCATCGCAGCGCCGGAGCAGATCCAGCATATGGGAGGTAACAATACCGGTATCAGTACAATAACCGAGTTTTGTACCATTTTCTGCGATGACAAACCCACAGGGTTCGGCAGCATCATGTGATGTGGCAAAAGGGGAGACAGTAAAACCCGCGACCATAAACGGGTCGTCATAATGACAGGTATGTGTCATGAGTGGCTTATCGGAGGATCTCCTGTGACAGAGAAAATCGTCAAGTGTTCCACCAGTCGCATAAATCGGACACTCCAGTTTTCGTGCAAGCACGTCAAGACCCCTGATATGGTCAACGTGCTCGTGGGTGACGATGATTGCATGTATTGCACCGGCATCGCAATCGTTCCGGGTAAGCCGGTTTAAAATTTCTTTTGCGCTCAGGCCGGCATCGACAAGAATGGCACCGTCATTTCCGTCAATATATGTGCAGTTCCCTTTACTTCCGCTTGCAAGAATTGTGCACCGCATGCCACCCTACTTTAGGTGTTTTTTGTATTAACCTGCTTTCATCCAATAAATACAGGAAAAATGTGGCAAACCAAAAACGGATTTATTTTTTTTGTTTCATTGCTTCATATTCGGCAAGTACCGGCGCAATGGTTTTCGTGGAGATGGATCTCCGCACGAGGTATGTCAGTTTCCGGCAATACTGGATATGAGCGATCTGGAAACTTACAATAAGGCCGAAACAGAAGCATGTCACCCCGATCAGCACGTAACTTGTTGCGTCAACCATAAAAATTCCCTCAGGTCTCCCTCGCAAGTTCATCGACTATCGGCACTACGGAATCAGTATCTGAACATTCTTTTGCGACTACCATAAGTCGTTTTGAGTAATGCAGTTTCAGGAGCTGATGCCCAATAATCATTCCAATCGAGAACATCATGATCCCAAAGCCGATATAAATAATCAGATCCATCAGCAGGTCAGTCATGGCATCACATTGACTGTTACGGCAGGATACAGATAAATTTATTCAATTATGGTTTATACGCGGTCACGTGGACTGCTGAAGCTTTAATCTCTGCAACCACATCCATACCCGGTAAAAGGTGCAGGTCTTCGCAGGAAAACCGGGTCAAAAGGGCAGTGATTGTGCATCCACAGTCTACAGTAATGCGTTCAAACGGGCCGAACGGAACAATGCCAGTGATCCTTCCCGTCAGGTGGTTACGGATACTTGACCGGGAGTGGTCGTTTGTTTTCGGAAGCGACAAAGAGACTTCTTCCGGGCGCAGGTAAAGGTTCACTTTTGTTCCCGGTGGCAGGGAAGTGACGGCCTCGATTGTCCTGCCACAGACCTCGATATAGGCATGCCCTTCCATGTTTTTTGTGACGGTTCCTGAAAGAATTGTATCAATTCCGACAAATCGTGCAATAGCCTGGGTATCGGGCCGGTAAAATATATCATGGCCTGTCCCCGTTTGCACAAGGCTGCCGTTCATTATCACCCCGATCCTGTCAGCGAGGCGCTGGCCCTGCACCATATCGTGTGTTGCAAGGATGACAGTCGTTTTTGATTCACGGTTGACTTTTTTTATGACCGATTCTATTGTATCGGAAGAAAGAGGATCGAGGTTCGCTGTCGGTTCATCAAGGAGAAGAATTTCCGGTTTTGTAATGATGGCCCGTGCAATTGCCACCCGCTGCATCTCCCCCCCTGAGAGGGAGATCGCCCGGCGTTTTGCAAGGTGGTAAAGGCCCACCATATCAAGAGCTGCCCTCACCTGCTCCCCGATAATTTTTGAATCAACCCCCCGGAATTTCAGGCCGAATGCAACATTTTCTTCAACGCTTGTATTCAGGACAGCCGGTTTCTGGAAAACCATTGCCATGCGCCGCCGGAGGGGGATAAGATCGGTGGCCGGATCCTGTGTATCAGTTCCGTCGAAACGGTAGGATCCTGCGGAAGGTGTATCCAGAAGATCTATAATGCGCAAAAGCGTGGTCTTGCCACTGCCAGAGGGACCGATAAGGGTAAAGATCTCACCTTTGGTGATTTTCAGGTCTATTTCCCGGATGACATCGGTCTTCCCGAATGTTTTTGTAATCCCGGCAAGATCAATCATTCTTTTGGCGCCCCCGCCCAGATCTGTCCCGCTTTATGGAATACCCCTGAAGTTATCAGGTTCAGGGAGATAACGACAACAAGCGCAATTGCAAGAAGGATTATACCAAGCGCAATCGAGAAGGGGAAATCCCCCATACCGGTCTGGAGTGCAATTGCTGTAGTGAGGACACGGGTCTCCCCGTTGATGTTCCCTCCGATCATCATCGCCACTCCCACTTCAGAGATTGCCCGTCCGAAACCGAGTATGACCGCGGAAAGGATCGCATACCTGGCCTCTTTTACGATCTGGATGACGCCCTGGAATCCCGTGGCGCCGAGTGATATCAGTGTATCGCGGATGGTGCGATCCACACCGCTAAGTGCACTGATCACAAGGCCCATCATGATAGGGATAATAAGGACAGTCTGGCCGAGGATCATGCCTTCCGGTGTGAAAAGAAGCCCAAAAAACCCGAGAGGGCCGCTGCGGGACAGTAACAGGTAGATGACAAGACCGACAACTACGGTCGGGACTGAATAGAGCGTCTGGATAATCGTGATGAGGACTTTTTTCCCGGGAAATTCATAAAAATGGATCAATCCGCCTATGGGGACAGAAATACAGGCCGCAAGGAGGGTTGCCGATAGTGAAATGTAGATTGATAGTGCGGCAATCTCGAGAACGTCCGGATTGAGGGTTATTATCAGGTTGAGCGCCTGGGTGATCCCCGAGAGAATGTCACTCATATTGCATCATGTCTCCATGTCCGTTTAAAAACCGGGTTGCGTCAAGACCCCGGGTGAAGAGCAGCGCGGACAATTTCCTTAAAAATTATCTCGCCAAGAAGTGCCTGCGCTTCTTTTGCGTAAGAATCAGACATCATGCGGGTAAATTTTCTTGTACCTTCATGAGTTGTCATGATCCCGACTCTTTCAGCCCGGGTGACAAGATTATTCTCTTCCATCATGGCAAAATAAGGCAGGATATAGTAGTGCGGCACGTCAAGGAATTCAGCGAGCCGCCGGGTGGTTGGAAATTTTATACTGACAGACCCCTCGCAAAAACAGATATCCAGGCTCTTTTCCTGACATACCAGGATCTGTATAGCAGCGTCAAACAGGGAATCGATGGAAAGTGCACCCATAACCGTTACTGTATCTTAGATATCCGGCTCATATAAAGGAACAGGAATCGTTAACGACTGCCATTACTGTCCGGTTTTTATGGATGCCCGGATCTTCGCTGTCCGGTTCAGCCGGCGTAAAAAAAACTGATTTTTGATACTATATCTGCGATAACCCGGATTTGATTTCACTTCAAGAGCGGTGAAGGGGGGTGTCCTGCTGGTGAGTACGCGGGTTCCTTTTCTGCACAAGACAAAAATCTGCCGGATATTTTTTGGAGTCGTCTGGCGATTTCAAGAATTGCGGTAAAGAAAACGATCGTCTTTTTGGATTTTTTGAATTAAATCAAAAGAGTTTGTGATTAGTGTTTCTTCTTGTCTTCTTCTGGCACCGGTTCAAGGTAGACAAGTTGGGCACCGATATCTTTTGCGATCTGCTCAATCTCGATTTTCCTGAAATGGGTTGCCTCGATCTGGATTTGGCCTCCAGTAACAGCAACTATCCTGTACTTGGGCTGTTGGACCCCCTCTCCGACTTTCTGGCGTTCGCGCACATAGACCTTCATCATAGGTATTCATCTCCTCTTCAGTTGACCAACAGGTGGTATACCAATTGGTTTACAATTATACTTTAACTTGTCCTGCCCTATAAAACTACCGAGCGAACAGATTATGTCTCCAGATAAGAAACAAGCGCGATACGGCATAGCAAGCCGGCTGGAAGGAGAAACCCTTGTAAAACGTGGCATGCGCTCCCTCGTGCCGAACCGTGAGCAGATCCACATCGCCCCCAATCTCAATGTTGTTAAGATCGGAGGGAACGCTGCTGTGGATTATGGGCGCAAAGTAATGTACCCGTTATGCGAGGAGCTTGGAGCACTCTCAAAAAAACACCAGATTCTAGTTGTGACCGGCGGGGGCAGCCGGGTGCGTCATATCATGGACGTGGGTATCGATCTTGGGATGCCTACCGGTGTACTTGCGGAACTCTCGTCCAAGATATCCGAACAGAACGCGATCATGGTCTCGATTCTCCTGTCCAAATACAACGGTGTCCGGATCCATACCGGTGACCTGCTTGAGCTGCCAAGCCTGCTCAAACTGGGGATGCTGCCGGTTATGCACGGCACGCCACCCTATGGACTATATGAACATCCTGCCAAAACCGGGCTTATCCCTCCCCACCGGACGGATACGGGTGCATTCCTGATTGCAGAAGTCATGGGTGCCAAAAATTGCATCATCGGGAAGAACGTAGACGGTCTCTATACCGAGAATCCCTCGGTTAATCCCGATGCAGAACTGATAAGGAAAATTTCAGCAGCCGATCTTCTTGAAATGAATATGAAGGATATGGTGATCGAACCGATGGTTGTCGAGCTGCTCCGTGATGCCAATAATATCAAAGAAGTAAAAATTGTCAACTGCCACGTGAAAGGCAATATCGAAAAAGCGATTAGCGGAAAGAATGTTGGTACTGTAATACGGGCATAACGATCCATTATGCCATTGATAGTACATATGTGAGAGCGTGACAGACGAGCACCCGATTCCGATAAAATTTTCACTGTCCGAGTTTGCCGGGTCGCTTGGCGATTTCGGGACAATTATCCCGCTCGTTCTTGCCGTCGCACTTGTATCGGATGTCAACCCCCGCTATATCCTCCTCTTTTTCGGAATCTGGTTCATTCTCACCGGTTTCTATTACCGGCTGCCCATCCCTCTCGAACCGATGAAAGCGATCGCGGTGATCGTAATTGCCGGTGGAATAGGCAGCGGGGAGATCGCTGCTGCCGGTATCATTCTCGGGGTGCTTTTTTTAGTGCTCGGATATGGCCGGTGCTTTTCCGTTATTGAGAAATGGGTGCCGGAGAGCGTCGTGCGGGGTATCCAGCTTGGGCTTGCCCTGCTCCTGTTTAAAGCGTCCATCGATTTTGTTACAAAGGATGCCTTCTTTTTTATTCTCGGTATCGCTATCATTGTAGCGTTCATTATCCTTGTCCGCTACCGGCATATCCCGGACATCTCATCTATCTGCGTCATCGCTGTGGGAGTTATTGGCGGCCTTGTCCTGCATGGGATTCCGCCGCTCAGCCTGATCCCGGCCCCCCAGCTCGTGATTCCCCTGCCCACCGATTTCCCGTCAGCCCTTTCTACTCTCGTACTGCCACAGGTAGTACTTACCATTGCAAATGCGATCCTTGCAACATCCCTTCTGACAAAAGACCTCTTCGCAAAGGATGTTCCCCCTAAAAAACTCTCGACCACCATCGGGCTTATGAACATCACGTCGGTTCCCTTCGGCGGGTTTCCCATGTGCCACGGTGCGGGGGGACTTGCCGGCCAGTACCGCTACGGGGCACGGACCGGTGGCGCAAGCATTATTGCCGGCCTGATCTTTATCGTACTTGCCCTGTTCTTTACATCCCCCGAAGTGCTCTCCATCGTGGCAGTGGGTGTTCTCGGGGCGCTGCTTGTCTTTGTCGGGATTGAGATGGGCCGGCACAGCCTCAAGACAGATTCGATTCTTGTCACCGGCCTTATTGGAGTGCTCGCTCTTGCCGTATCGATGACTGTCGCGTTTATTGTCGGAATGGTTATGGTATACCTGCTCATGTGGATAAAAAAGAAGCCGGCACACAAAGACCCGGCATAAAATATCCCTTTTTGACTGACAGGACCTCAAGAGGTTTTTGTCGGAGGGTACCGTTATCAAATTCACATCTTTTCCAGGAACAAGGAATACCTGGTAATAATCTTAAAAAAGGGGAAGTTTAGGCGTTGGTACCAACACCGCTGCGGGTCGTTGCTGTAGCAGTAACGTTTGCAGCAGCAGTAACATTTCCTACCGGGGCAGCGCTTGTGGCGGCCTTGATTGTCGCAGGTTTAAGGTCAGTTGCCAGAGTGGTGTGATCGGCAACCCAACCTGCAGTGGCGTTCGGGACGCTGACACTCATCGGGATAAACAGTGATTTCCCGTACTTTTCCACACCGTATGAACCGATATCAGCCTGGGTCTCCGGTGAGATCAGGAAGTTAATGAAGTTGTTTGCCATCTTTATCTTTTCAGCGGGCTGCTTGTCGTTGTAAACTGTCATGACACTGTAGATATTGAGCAGGCTTGAGCCGCTCGAAATCAACGGGACTACGGTCAGGTTGTTCTTGTAAGCAAGGTAGGTACCTTCATCGGTCAGGGCATATGCGCCTTTCTCGCTTGCCATCTGGAGGGTCTCTCCCATTCCTTTTCCTGCTTCAATATACCATGAGCCGGACTTCTGGATGGACTGGGTGTAATTGTATCCTGCCTTCTTCCAGATGTTCTGCTCGGTTGTGTGGGTTCCTGATGCATCACCGCGTGAGACAAAGTAGACATTTGCCGTCTTGTTGGTTCCCTTTGTGTAAAGTGTCGTAAATGCCGTCTCAGGGGTCATGTTCTTGATCCCTGCCGGGTCATTTGCCGGGCCGACAATAATAAACGAGTTCGATGCAAAGGAGCGCCGGTTTATACCGTTTCCGCTGTCCATGAATGCCAGTTCCTGTGTCGGGGAGTGGACGAGCAGCACGTCTGCATCGCCACGCTTGGCAAGTTCGATTGCCTTGCCGGTTCCCTGTGAGGTAATCATGAGCTTGACATTGTACTTGGACTCAAACTTTGGCTGGAGATAGGACAGGAGTCCGGTGTCGTAAAGACTTGTAGTCGTTGCAATGACCAGTTTGTCAGTTGTTGCACCCGCAGGTGTTGCATTCGTCGTCACCGGTGTACTTGTTGTACATCCGGCCATGAATACTGCAGCAAGCACGAGAATAACTGCAGCACACATCAGTTCAGCACGAAATTTGTTTACCATATTTAACCATACAGCACTTGCATCAAAAACGTTTTAACATTTCTTTTTTATTTCGGTGAATATTAAACAGAATCTCCACCATATGGTATAACAACTGGTTTCTATCTGTGTTATACCAGTCATGATGAACATTTCACAAACAAGGCAGATCTATTAAAACAATACGCAGGGACCAAAACGTTCGCTCTCTTTTTGATAACTGGGGGATTTACCCAATATTTTTGCCCGGATAACGAAACCTTAACAACCTTTCCCGCCGATTTTTTCTGCTATGTGGAGCGCGGTTGATGTCGAAAGCTGGGTTTCGCGGCGTACATCCCGGCTGGATGCAGTACACGGCCCGGTACAGGAAATCATTGAAAAAGTGAGGACCGGCGGGGATGCCGCCCTTATCGAGCTTTCCGAGAAATTCGACAAGGTGCATCTGGAATCTGTAGCTGTCGATGAGGATGTCCGTGAGGCAGCATACGAAAAAGTCGATGCGAAAGTCACCGAATGCCTCATTGAAGCTGAAGCACGGATCAGCCGGTTCCATGAACTCCAGCTGCCCCGGGGTCTCTGGCTGAACGAAGTTGAGCCCGGGATAACGCTTGGCGTGAAGACCACACCGCTTTCCCGCGTCGGGGCCTATATCCCCGGCGGTCGTGCTGCATATCCCTCGACCGCCCTCATGTGCACGGTTCCTGCACGGATTGCCGGAGTACCGGAGATCTGTTGTTGTTCACCGCCGCCTATCCAGCCCCTTACGCTTGTCGCGCTCGATATAGCCGGAGTCGATGAGATTTACCAGTGCGGTGGTGCGCAGGCGATTGCCGCGATGGCTCTTGGTACAGAGACAATCGAGCCCGTAGACAAGATTGTCGGGCCGGGGAATGTCTACGTGACAGCCGCAAAGATGATGCTCCGCGAATATGCCGAAATTGATTTCCCGGCAGGCCCAAGTGAGATTGCCGTTATTGCGGACGAGGGTGCAGTGCCGGCATATGTTGCAGCAGATATCCTTGCACAGGCCGAACACGATCCAAATGCCGCATGCCTCCTTATCACAACCTCTACCGGTATAGCGGAAAAGGTCGGTGCCGAGATTAAAAAGCAGGAGGAATCCGCCCCGCGAAAAGAAATTATTAAAAAAGCGCTTGAAAATTCCGGATATATTGTCGCCGGAGACCTGACCGAAGCGACTGCAATCTCAAATGCAGTCGGCCCGGAGCACCTTTCCATACAGGTGACCGATCCTCTTCCGGTACTTGGCGGCATTCAGAATGCTGGTGCAATCTTTGTCGGACCGTACACTCCGGTTGCCTGCGGGGACTATGCATCCGGAACAAACCATGTGCTTCCAACCGCCGGGTATGCCCGGCAGTACTCTGGCCTGGACGTACACCACTTCTGCAAGACATCCTCGGTGCAGATCCTTACAAAAGACGGCCTTGACAGCATCGGGGATATCATCGAAACCCTTGCTACCGCGGAAGGATTGACAGCTCATGCGCAATCCGTACGTGTGCGGCGACAGGAAAAAATGGATCTTTGGAAAAAAAACCACTAATCGGTTATTAAATAAAGATCCGGGTTTTACCCGGATTGCTTTTTTTTATGCGTTTTTCACCCGGCGGATCATGAAAGAGCCGGTGATAATAGTGATCACGAGTGCCATAATCGTAACCCCCGGGGACAGGGGAATATGAGCAGATTCAGTTTTGGGGGGCAGGAATGTGATATCCGCTGAAGCATAATCCCCTTTGCTGAACCGCTCCCGGTCAACCGGGGATGTCAGGACATAGACCGTATATTTCCCCGGGTTCATGTTCCCGAGAATAATCGAAGTGTCCCATGAGTAACTCCAGTTTCCGGTTTTCATATCGACCACTGCGGTGGTAAAAAGGCCGTGGCCGGTTGGGATGTTGAGGTTATCAAGCGTAACGCCACGTGAATCAAGGTCTGGCCCGGTCACAAACAGATAGACTGCAATTGTGTGTACACCCGATACTGAGCCGTTTAAGGTAACTGTATCTCCCACATGCACGATCGATGGGGAGGCATTGATGGTGATAGTCTGTGCACCCGCCGGAAGAATTGCCAGGAATAAAAGAAGTACAACTGCAGCCGGCAGAGTGACCCTCGGAGTCATGGCAGTACCATTCTAACTGAAACGATAAAACAGTATCACACTTGAAATAATCAGAATTCTACAACCATGACCGCTTCTTCTTCAGCTTTGAGTTCCCCTTTTAAGTGTTCGGCTTCAAACTCATATCCTTCCGAGGGGTTGTATTCCTCATAGAGCTCGCACTTGTCCAGTACGTCAACAAATTCTTTGAGGAAAATCCGTGGGATCACGTCTACTCTCCCACCGAACCGACCGGTTATCTTTTTTATCATGGCGCGGATGAACCGGTGGGAAACCTTTTCCCTGTCGACTTCATGGTAAGCCTGAGAGTATACATCAACAACCTTGAGCGCGACCAGTTCGAGTTTAGCGGTATCAAACCGCGAAAGCTGGATCTGGGGCTGGCGGGGATTCTTATAGGCATCGTTTCCGCCGGCAATGCTGATCCGGTCGTAAAGCGGCGTTACCGACCGGATCCCCCGCGAACTGTCGAAGAATGACGGCGTGCCCGTAAAGAGGAAGTAACAGCGTGGCATCCTGCCCCCGTCAAGTGAATCGATAATCCGGGCAAGTGTCTGGTAACTCCTCTCCCGCTGGTTCCGCTGGAGTCCCTGTGTGGTTTCCAGTTCATCGATAGCAATTGCAAGCCCCCGGTATCCTGCACCACGAATGATCTCGATGAGTCCGGTAAGGAAGAAAAACGCAGAAGTATCATCGACTTCACCCTTGACACCTGCTTTTTGCTTGAAGTCCCGTCCCACGGTTGGCTCTGCCGCAATCCATCCGATCGCAGCTTGTGCAATGGGGAAATCTCCGGCATTGTTTGCCGTGTAGTAGGTGCGCAGCGCGGCTGCAAGCCCGGCGTTCTTTTCGCTGATACCGGCTAGCGCGGTTTCAATTTCTCTGGTTGTTGCCGCTTCGAGACCGGTATCATCTATGCCGTCTTCCCCGGTTGAGAGTAACCGCTCTTCTGTCGCAAAAAGCCAGTTGTCGATGATTGTCTTGAGCGCGTGATCCGTCTCGCTGGTCTTAAGACTGGCGCAGATCTGGTGGTAGAGGGCTTTTGGTTTTGAGAGCGGGGCCTCTGGGGAAACAAAAACGTGGGCTGTTACAAAGTTTTTAGAACCGGCGATCTCAAGGGCCCGTGCAACAAAAAAAGTTTTACCAGATCCATAATCCCCCCGGATAAACTTGAGATCACCTCCACCTTCTGCGACATAGTCCAGCTGCCGGCTGATCACATTCTCTTCCAAATCGAGGCCGACTGCAATCCGTTCCAGACCGTCCGCAGGTACGGTCCCCCTTCTCAGGGCGTTTATTATATTGAGACTCTGGTGCCGGCGCAGGGCCGTCAGTTCAGGTTCCGGCGTATTCATAGATCTCCCCTTCAGCACTCATACCTTTTTTCTCAATCAGCATAATCCCCTTTGCTGCCGCTTTTCGGATCAGGATATTGACAATGCCGGCGACCCTGCGGGTCCCAAGCAACTTTCGAAGGTCAGTCTCGCTTGCCCTCCGGTGGGTGGCAAGGAACGTAAGTACCTTCTGTTCGGGCTCCGACAGCGCCATGACCTCGCAGATTGCCTGTATTGGCCGCAGCGATGCAGCCTTTTTCTCCGTACGGGGCGGTAATATGACCGGGCAGTCAGTGAGCATCCGTTCCTTTGTAGTGTGAATCAGGGCAAGAAAATCATCAGGACGACAATTAACGGAATACGCGGGGATTACGTCAAGACCACAGAGACAATCGTGCATGCAGCCCGCATAGTCCTCCCGTGACAGGGCATCGGTGGCTGCGCTCAGATACGCGACGGCAAAACATTCACGCTCTGTTGAACCAAGCATTTCCCGCCGTTCATCGAGTCGCCGGATCAATTCTTTTGTAAACCTTCTCATCCGGCAAAGCGCACTATCTTTTTGTGCTGTGGCAACCGCAACACGGCTCAAATCGGAAAGCTTCCTGACATTTGCAAGAATATAGAGCAGTACTTTCTCACACTCGCGGTCGTCCCTGGTACTCGCTAAAAATTCTGCGTAGGGGAGTCCTCCGTTTAAGTAATCAGACCGGTACGCCCGGTAATACCAGGATCGTGCTTCTGTGGCATTTCCGAGATCGCGATACATTTCTGCGGTCCCCTTAAGCGAGATCACGTCAGTGTCTCCCGGGACAAGTGCAAGGAACCGTTCGAGAGCTTCCTGTGGGGGGAACCGGGACCTGAGATACCCCCGGTATGACCGGAGGATCTCCATCAGGGTTTCAGCAGGACATGACATTTCATGTGTACTGCGGATGAGGTCTTCGTAGTCCTGTAATGCATGTGCATGATCTCCGAGTACAGCAGAAAGTTCGCAGGCGATGAGCTGGTGTTCTGGCCTGTCGTCGATTGCAATAAGTTTTTTTACTGCGGTAAGCGCACGCAGGTATTCTTCCCGTTCTTTTAACAGGAGAATATAATCCCTGTGTATATCGGGGTCCGGGTGTTCTTTGAGGTATGACGCGTAGAAAGTAACTGCACCGGCAGCATCTGCACGGGCCAGGGCAGCAAGGTACAACCTGAAGTCCCGGGGATTTTTTTCCCGGTCACAAAGCGCTTGTGCCTCGTCGGCTGCTTCCCGGTATTTGCCGATTGAAAAAAGAGCCTCGGCATATTCCCGGCTTTTTACATGTGTAACTCCTGGCGACTGGCACAGGGTGCAGGCTATATCTGCCTGCCCAATCCTTGTAAGTACTGCTGCGAGATGCCGGCAGTCGTCCGGACGTTTACCGATTTCATATAACCGTTTTAAGACCGGAAGGGCACCCCGGTCGTCATTCCGAGCGACAAGACAGGCAGCATAACTGCGCAGGGCATCCTGGTTATCAGGATCAAGCCGGGCCGCCGCTGCATACTCAGCAATGGCCCCGTCGTCTCCCCGGGCTTCAAGTACCTTTGCAAGGTAACTGTGGACATGTGACGATTCCGGCATCTTCCGGGCGAGGTCGCGGAAATAAACCTCTGCGTCTTCGAGTTTTCCAAGCGAGAACAGGTTGGTGGCGGCAAGGACTTCAAGAGCCGGATCGCGGTTTACTTCAAGCAGACGGTTACATAAAGCGAGTGAATCCTCGTACCGCCCCTCGTTATACAACCTGAATGCACTACTGTTACGGTCATCTGTTTTTGCCGGTATCATGGTGTACCTGGATGGAAACGGATCTTAAAAAGACCGGTAAGCATCCGTATCATATCCCCTTTTTTGACCCGGGAATCTCCCTTGTTCTGCCACGCGATGGGGACTTCCTCGATCCGGTACCCGGCGCGTGACAGCCTCCAGAGGAGTTCTACATCAAATTCGAAACCCCGTGCAACAAGTTGGGATAGTACAGCATCGACTGCCGCTTTTTTAAAGACTTTCGCCCCGCACTGCGTATCGTGGAACGACAACCCGAACATGAGCCGGATAATCAGATTGAAACTCCGGCTCTCCATTCTTCGCAGCCAGCCCTGCCGGATTTCCTGTTGGGAACCCGGGACCCACCGGGAGCCGATTACCGCGTCGCAGGATGACAGATGTCCGAAGAGCCGGCACATTTCATCGATACCGGTAGACCCATCTGCATCCACATACCCGATAAGCGGTGCCCGGGCTGCGGCAAGTCCTGCGATCACACCCCCGCCTTTTCCGAGCCGGTTGTTAAACCGAAGGCACCGGATCGTAAGGCGGGGGCGGCTCTTTGCAATTTCCTCAACAACATCCGCTGTATGGTCATTCCCGTCACAGACAAAAATAAGTTCACCGTCAAACCGGCTGATAGATTCTATGAGGCCAAAGATCCGCTTTTCCTCATTATAAGCCGGAATAACAAGGCTGTATCTGATAGCAGGGTCTGTGGTCATGACAGGCAGCAACTCTTTTTCTCTCCGCTACAAGAGCCAGAAAAAATCCGGCCCGGCAACGGTTTTTAATCCTGTACTTTTGGGTTAAGATTGCCAATAATATTACTGGTGTTTTCCCAGATGATGCGCAAGCGCTGTGTCTTTATGGTATTTTTCTGCAATCGCAAGCGCGATTGCCCGAAGAGCCTGGTGGTCCTTTAGACAGCTCTCGGGTGGCGGGGACTTGCGGAGAATGCCGAAGGTGTTCTCGGTCACCTGGATAAGTTCTGTTGCTATCAGTGCGTCAAGCCAGATAATGTCGGCAAGCATGCCTTTGAGTTCTGCATCTTCCATACAGATATTTTCATGAACCCGTCTATTTAAGACCGGGGTAACGACCGGTTGATAACTGTAAACTCCCGTAAACCCCCGGGAGCATGACAACCTTAATCCCTCCCGGTTCCAGACATCTTTCCGTGATATACTATGACATACCTTGAAAATATACGAAAGGACGGCAGGTATGCAAATCCCTTCTTTTCCCTCACCGGGATCGAAGTCGTCCAGACTGAAGAAGGCAGGGCAGTACTGAAAATGGCTGTCCGGCCCGATATGCACAATGGTGTGGGCTGGCTGCAGGGTGGGATGCTTGTGGCCCTTGCAGACGAGGCAATGGCCCTTGCCCTTTACCCGATGCTTGATAAGACCGAAGGGATTGCAACAATATCCGAATCCACCAGTTTCATAAAGGGTGTGCGGGACGGTGTCATATTTGCTGAGGGCCGTGTAATCCGGAAAGGGCGCCGTGTCGCATTCTGCGAGGGAGAAGTAAGGATTGATAGTGATGAAAAAACCGTTCTCTCCCGGACTACAGCTTCATTTGCCGTGACAGTCGCAAGATAATAGGAAAATAGTTTGTTTATTTTTTATTTTTCTTTGTTCCGGCTTTTTTATCCGTTGTACCGGGTTCCTCTTTTTGATCGACTTGTTTGTTTTTGAGGATATAATATGCAACACCGGCAACGACAATGACCACGACAAGAGCGAGCACAACCAGCATGGTCTGTTGTGCAGATGCAGCAGATTTCTCTGCGTCAGCAAGTTTTCCGGATATTTGGGGGTCATCAGGATTGAGTGCAAGGGCCGCTTTGTATGACGTTCCAGCATCACTGTATTTACCCAGTTTTACCTGTGCATCGCCCTTGTTTGACCACGCCTTGGTATAGTTCACATCACTTTTGAGTGCCTGGTCGTACGATGTCACCGCTTCTGCGTATTTTCCAAGGTTGTACTGGGCATACCCTTTGTTATTCCAAAGCATTTTGTCCGTGGGGTACTCGGCGAGTCCTGCATCAATAGTCACTATCGCATCAGAATAGTTCCCAAGCTGCATCTGCGCAAAAGCCTTGCCCTGGTAGGTGTAAAGCAGGGCATCAGTAATTTTCAGAGATGTCGTATTATTCGTAGCAAGTGCCCGGTCGAATAGCTCAATTGCCCCTGTGTAATCCCCGTTTGACAATAATGTCACGGCTGCATTGTAGTCATCTGACGCGGGATCATGTGTCGCAGGTATTGCTGCCATTGCAGGGATAACCATTACGGTACAGATAAAAAAAATTGCCAGAACAGTAAAAATCTGCCCTTGTTTCATGCCCGGTATATGGGCGCTGTCCTGACATCAATCTTGCTTTGACAGCCGTTTTTTTTAGCGCTATGGTATTTCATTTAGCGATGGCGCCATACAAAATAAACAAAGGCGCCTGATAAAATCCCAGTAGCAAGCAGGGTGATTATCACAAGAGACTAATTGATCAGGTTTTGCCGCATAAGCATTTCCTGGTAGTCATCAGGAATGGTTGCCGCGAGTCCGGTTAATATCAGGCATATGAGACATACGATACCAGTGATGATGGCATATTTTTCCAGAACCGGTCCCAGGCTCCCGCTCGGCATATTTTTGATTATTTTCCCATAATGTGATAATATGATCATTTTATTTGTCGAGAATAATATTATGGGTAAAAGTTTCCATAAATCCCCTGCCGACGGCTCTATCCCGTCGATAAGATAATAATAATAGGGAATGGGGCTCAAATTGTATGCAATCGGGGAGATTACGTGAAATACATTTTTGTCACCGGTGGTGTTATGAGCGGCCTTGGGAAAGGGATCACGGCCGCTTCCATAGGTCGGATCCTGAAAAACCGGGGATACCGGGTCACGGCAGTAAAAATTGACCCGTACCTGAATATTGATGCAGGAACGATGAACCCGGCCCAACACGGTGAAGTTTTTGTCTTAAAAGACGGGGGAGAAGTCGATCTCGATCTCGGCAACTATGAGCGTTTTCTTGATATCGAACTGACATCTTCGCACAATATCACGACCGGAAAAGTTTACCGTACGGTCATCGAAAAGGAACGCCGGGGCGATTTCCTTGGCGAGACAGTCCAGATCATCCCCCATATCACCGACCAGATCAAGGCCTGCATACAGCAGGCGGCTGAGGAGGAGTTTCCTGATGGTACAAAAGCCGATGTCTGCCTTATTGAGGTTGGCGGGACGGTCGGCGATATTGAGAGCATGCCGTTTCTGGAGGCAGTCCGTCAGATGCGGGGCGGGCTTCCCGAACATGATTACGTCCTTGTCCATGTGACGCTTGTCCCGATGGATGCAATGGGTGACTTAAAGACCAAGCCTACCCAGCACTCGGTAAAAGCCCTTCGGGAACTCGGGCTTCACGCGGATATTATTGTTTGCAGGAGTGAACGGGCGATAGGTGCCAACACCAAGCGCAAGATATCTGCGTTCTGCGATCTCCCCATCAATGCGGTTATTTCTGCTGCAACGGCCCACGACACCTACGAAGTTCCCATGGAAATGGAACGCGAGGGTATTGCTGATGTCCTCTCCACAATCCTTGGACTTGAGAAGAAAGAGACCGATCCTTCCTGGTACCGGCTGGTCACCAAAGAATACACGAACAGGGTGACGGTGGGGATCGTCAGCAAATACGGAATTGAGGACGTTTATATCAGCATAAAAGAAGCCCTCAAACACGCCGGCAGGTCTCTTTCAACAGAAGTGAAGATTGTGTGGCTGGATGCCGAGCGGTACGAGCGCTGCCAGCTTAAGGATTTTGATGGCATTCTCATCCCGGGTGGGTTTGGGAAGCGTGGTATTGAGGGCAAGATTGAGGCAATAAAATTTGCCCGGGAGAACAACGTACCGTTCCTGGGACTCTGTCTTGGGTTCCAGCTTGCGACTATTGAGTTTGCCCGGAACCGGTGTGGCGTCCCTGATGCGACCAGCGAGGAGTTCGGCGAAGGTTCGCACGTGATCGCGCTCCTTCCCGAGCAGGAGAGCGTGACCGAGCTTGGCGGCACGATGCGGCTTGGTGACTATACCACCGATATCAAAGAAGGCACGCTCGCGATGAAACTCTACGGGAAAAATCAGATCGTCGAACGCCACCGGCACCGGTACGAAGTGAATCCAAGATATATTGAAAACCTGGAAAAAGAGGGGATGGTCTTTTCAGCGACAAACAGGAACAGGATGGAGTGTCTCGAGCTGCCCGGCCATCCGTTCTTCTTTGCGACCCAGTTCCACCCGGAGTTCAGGTCACGGCCGACCCGGCCCTCGCCTCCGTATCTTGGGTTTGTTGAGGCATGCAGGGCGAACAAGCGGACTACATAGACAAGGTGAACCATGGTAAAAACAGACAAGTTCATTCCTCAGGCAATTGAGGAAATAAAAAAAGCCGCCGGGAACGAGAAGGTCGTTATGGCGCTATCGGGTGGAGTCGACAGTTCGGTCTGTGCCGCACTTGCCGCCCGGGCGATTGGCGACCGGCTTATCCCGATTTATATCGATACCGGCCTGATGCGAAAAGGAGAGACCGAACGGATAAAAACAGTGTTTGGAAACATCAGACTCCAGGTTATCGATGCCAGTGACGAATTCTTCACAGCGCTTGCCGGGATTACCGATCCTGAGAAAAAGCGCAAGGCTATTGGCGAACGTTTCATCCGGGTCTTTGAGCGGGAGGCAAAAAAGTCCGGTGCCACCTGCCTGTTACAGGGCACGATCTACCCGGACCGGATCGAGAGTGAAGGAGGCATCAAAAGCCACCACAATGTCGGTGGCATGCCCCTTGAAACAGCGTTTAAAAAAGTGATCGAGCCGATCCGTGACCTCTACAAGGATGAGGTCCGGGAAGTGGCCGGGGCGCTTGGCCTGCCAAAAGAGATCCAGCACCGGATGCCATTCCCGGGACCGGGCCTTGCCGTCCGGATTCTCGGGGAAGTCACCCGTGAGAAAGTTGCTGTGATCCGGGAGGCCAACTGGATTTTTGAATCCGAGGTTGTCGAACAGTACAACCCCTGGCAGTGCTTTGCCGCACTTATCGGCCTTGGAACCGGGGTGAAAGGCGATAACCGCATCCACGGGTGGATCGTTGCAATCCGTGCCGTAAACTCCCGTGACGGAATGACTGCCGATCCCGTGAACATCCCATTTGCCGACCTTGTGAGGATCGGTTCGAGGATCACGGCCGAGATCCCAAGTGTTTCCCGCGTGGTCTATGACATCACACCAAAACCCCCGGCAACGATCGAGTACGAATAACCCTTGTGCCCCATAAAAAAATGGAATGTATAAGGGATGTCGGGATTCCATGCCCGACAAATACAAAAAAATGAAACAAAGCAGAACTTACCTGAAATCATGTGATACCCATGAAAAATTCTGATATTACAGGCCAGTACAAGGCACTTGACGATCAGTATTATATGCCTGCATTCTCGCGGAACCTTGCGATTGTCCGCGGAAAAGGCTCACTGGTCTGGGATGGGACCGGAAAAGAATACCTCGACCTTGTGGCCGGCATCGCCGTCTGCAGCACCGGACACTGCCATCCGGCTGTCGTAAAAGCAATCTGCGAACAGGCGCACGAGCTCATTCACTGCTCCAACCTCTACTATGTCCCCCACCAGGGCGAGCTTGCGAAGAAGATTGTCGAGATTACGGGCATGAAAAAAGCATTCTTCTCGAACTCCGGAGCCGAGGCCAGTGACGGCGCCCTCAAACTTGCCCGGGTCAGGACAAAAAAGAAAAAATTTGTCGCGTTCACGCACGGGTTTCACGGCCGGACGATAGGATCGCTTGCGGTAACTCACAAACCCGCGGCCCGTGAACCGTTCGAGCCTCTCGGGCTCCCGGCAACGTTTGTTGAGTACGGGAATATTGAGGCGACAAAAAAAGCAGTTGACAACGATACCGCAGCAGTCATAGTCGAACCTATCCAGGGTGAGGCCGGTGTAATCATCCCCCCGGACGGCTTCCTTGAAGGAATCCGGGAGATCTGCGACAAGACCGGTGCGATCATGATCGTTGACGAAGTCCAGACCGGCATTGGCCGGACCGGAAAGTGGCTGGCAATCCAGCACACAAAAGTCCAGCCGGATATCGTGACGCTTGCAAAGGGTATCGCAAGCGGTTTCCCGATGGGCGCGCTTGTCGCCCGCGAGGGTCTGGAGTTTGGGAAAGGCGAGCACGGGAGCACATTTGCCGGAGGGCCTCTTGCCTGTGCGGCGGGTCTTGCCACAATAGGAGTCCTTGAGCAGATCCTACCGGATGTTGCCCGGAAGGGAGAGCGGTTCCGCAAGGGGCTAGCACGGTATAATCCCCGCGTACGCGGGCTTATGATCGGTATCTCAGTCGGTGACAAATGTCCTGAAGTGCAAAAGGAATGCGCCGAAAATGGCGTGATTGTCAACTGTGCCGCTGATGGAAACCTGCGTCTTGTCCCGCCCCTTGTCATCTCTGATGCCGAGATCGACCGTGCGGTGAAGGTGATCGATGGAGCGCTTGGTAAGGTCTTGTTATAAGCAGGGCGGATATGTTTTCGCAAAAAAGGCGGGAAGCCGTTCACACGGTGCGGGCCAGGATCGTATCGCACGGCTCGCCAGCAACGAGAACCCGGAGGCCCCATCCCCGTCAGCGGTAGCGGCAGCGCAGCAGGCAGTCCCTCTTGCGAACCGGTACCCTGATGAACGGGTAGATGTGCTCATATCAGCCCTGAAGGCCATTTACGGGGACCACTCCTTTGTGACCGGCGTCGGAATGGACGGCGTGATAGAGACCCTGATGCGAACTCTTGTCGAGCCGGGGGAGACGGTGGCGATATCAACGCCAACGTTTTCCTTTTACAGTCTTGCTGCACAGGCACAGGGAGCAAAGGTTGTTACCGTTCCCCGGCGTGCAGACTTCTCGGTCGATACCGACGCGCTTGTGCGGGCGGGAAAAGATGCAAAAATTGTCGTACTGTGTACCCCGAACAATCCGACTGGCAATGCGACATCTGTTGAAGATGTAAAAAAGGTGCTTGACGGGATCGATGGAATACTTTTCCTTGACAATGCGTACGTGGAGTTTTCCGGTATCGATTACATCCCCCTGATGAAAAAATACGAAAACCTCGTGATCGGCCGGACATTCTCAAAAGTATATTCACTTGCCGGCCTTCGCATCGGGTATGCGTTTGTCCCGTCATGGCTTCAGCCGTTCTACATAAGGGCCGGCACACCGTTTACGGTGAACACAGTTTCGGCCGCAGCGGCAGCAGCCGCATTATCTGACAAGGACCATGCTGCCAAGTATATTGCGCAGGTGCAGGCCTGGAGGAAGCGGTTTTGTACAGAACTGAAATTTCCGGTGCTCCCTTCAGATGCAAATTTCGTGATGGTAGATGTGGCGCCGCATACCGGTGATGAGGTTGTCGAGAAACTTGCTGCCCGGGGCGTGCTCGTGCGCTCGTGCAGAAGTTTTACGGGCCTTGCAGACCATTATATTCGTGTGAGCGTCGGGGAAAACTGGGAGAACGAGCTCTTTATCCGGGAGATAAACGCCTTATGATGTGCGGCATCACCGGGACTCCGGGGACCGGGAAATCCACCGTGGCCGACGAACTGGCCCGCCGCGGGCACCGGGTGGTCCACATCACGGATATCGTACAGCCGTTCGTTCTCGGGAAGGACCCGGAACGGGATACGCAGATTATCGATACCGACCGGATGGCTGACGAATTTATTCCATTCGATGGTTTTGTGGAGGGGCACTTTGCCCACCTGCTTCCCTGCGACGGGATCGTTGTGCTCCGGCTGCGGCCTGACATACTTGCCGAACGGCTTACAACGCGTGGTTATTCGAAAGAAAAGATCTGTGAGAACCGGGACGCTGAATCTCTCGATGTCTGCCTGATTGAGACCGTGGAGCAGTACGAACCTTCGCAGGTCTTCGAACTGGACACAACCGGAAAAAGCCCCGGTGCCTGTGCTGATGCAATTGAGCAGTTTTACCGGGGCGAAATCCCGGCCGGGTTCGGGTCAATCGACTGGTCGGCATTTGTGGAGGTATCACCATGACGCTTGACCAGTATCGTCCATATGTCAAAGTCTATTTCGACCCGCTCGTGCGGCTTGCAATACGATGCAGGATCACGCCAAATGTCCTGACAATTGCCGCCTTTATTGCTTCGGCCATAGCCGGTATCTTTTTTTATTTTCAAATGACCGTCTGGGCTGTTATTGCCGTTGCGGTCAATGCATTCTGCGACGCGATGGACGGTGCGGTCGCACGGGAGATGAACAACCAGAGCAAGCGTGGGGATTTCCTCGACCACGCGGTTGACCGGTACGCGGATATTTTTATTATCACCGGGATTTTTGCCGGCGGCCTTGTGCCCTGGCAGATCGGCGTGCTGGCACTTACTGGTGTCCTGATGTCATCATACCTTGGAACGCAGGCACAGGCAGTCGGTGTGGGCCGGTATTATGGCGGGGTGCTTGGCCGTGCCGACCGGTTGGTGCTTATGATGGTTGTCGGGATTCTTTTTATCCTGTATCCCGCGACCATCTACGGACTCAACCTGCTTGGCTGGCTCCTCCTCCTCTTCGGGGTGTTTGGCCATTACACCGCATTCCAGCGGTTCGCGTACGTATGGAGAAAGATGGAATAACTCTTTTTTTTACGAATAGGATTGCGATATATTTGATATCAGAAAATCCAAAAATCCGATAAAACAAATCCTGTTTTAAAATCAGTCAGGTCTGCCCTGCCACCATGTTTTTGATATATTCAAGCGCTGCTATTGCATCTTCCCGTTTCTGGTCTGCCGGAGAACTTGCGGCAAAATCCAGGAACCGCTTTTTTGTTGCTGCACAAACGGCATCACCGGCAACCGCAGCAATTTTCGGGTAAGTACGCTGCGGATAGAAAACAGACTTTGCAGCGGCAAGCAATGCAGTGTGTTCCGCCGGAGTTATAATCCCGGATGATTCTGCTTTTTTAAGCGTGCACCGGATGTTGATGAGCGGCTCTGACAGCGAATAGCCCGAGACCGGATCAAAGACAAGCGCTACCTCATCATCGGAGACAAGGGTGCCATCCTTATACATACGGTAAATTTCCCCCACGCCGGTCATCCCCAGCGTGTCCATCTCGGCAGCCCGGAGCGCCCCCATGCTTGATGCGCCGACAACTTTCACGCCCTTTTTTACAGCAGCTAAGATTTCCCGGTGGGCGACGGCAGAATCCTGGTGAAAAACCCCGTCAATTAGCCCTATAATATCTGCCCCGTCTCCAACAGCAGCAATGATATCTCCCCGTTTTGCCGGCGGCCGGTACTCTGCAGCAAGGATCTTTTCTGCAGCAGGGCGGTCAAGGCTTGGCCCGAGAAAGACGATGATCTTTGGCATGCTTCAACCTGTCTCCCCGCCGCTCCGGGTCCATCGCGTACACTTCAAGGCCCGGGACGATCACCCGGACAACCGGCACGCCGATCTCCTCGCGGGTGAGATCGACAACGATTACACGCTCGATCTCCTGTTTTTTCAGGGCGTCAATGGCAAACCGGATATCGTTTGCAAAATCGTCGCTGTCAAAAGATTTGAGGGATGTATAGTCCACCGTCCCGTTGTCCTTGAACCAGTAACCGTTGATCCGTTTTGCCCGTTCGTAGCCCATCTTTTTCCGGAGTTCCGCAGTCACCGTGTCTTCGCGTGCCCCGTGGATCTGGGTAAGACGGCTCTGAGCCACCTCAGTGAGCGCCCGCATCGCGGCAATCCTTGCGCTTGTGTGGGTGCCGATCCCGATGGTTAAAAGCGAAGGATCTTTTAACAGTACGTCATCGGCCACTGCCGCCATAGTGGGAATGCCCACGTCACTTGTAATGTCCCGCAGGATTATATCGACCTGCGCATCGGCAAATTTCTTCTGCATCTCCTCAAGCATCGGGTCATCAATCCCGGTCACCGCCGGCCCGGTGTCCCGGGTGGCCTCAACAAGCGACCATGCGTCCCGTTCTATAACCTCGCAGAGCGCGTGGAAGATCGCCTCTTCCATCGTGTTCCCTGAGGCAAGGCCGTTTGTGGAGGTGCGGAAGATCTGCCGGAAGTTCCGGGGGAGCGGGTGGAAGACTGCCTGTGCCGGCACAAGTACTCGTTCATCGTTTGTGATGTCCCACCCTTCAATCCACGGGAGGACATGGCCGGGTTCGGTGCCATTCGGGAGGATGAGGTCTTTTGGGTTAATTACAGGCTCGGTGCCGGCAAGCATATCGTAGGAATCGAGCCGGACCTTACGGTCGTGGATCTCCGATGAATACCGCTCGATCCCTTCCATGATCCCGGAAATTTTGGATTCCTCTACGGTTGCCCCTTTACCGTTGTAGACCGTTATCGCCCCGTCTTCAGCTGTCGGACGGATGCAGGAAAACACGGGAATACCGACACGGTCGAGGTTCGTAATGTCTGCAACCCGGGTGATGCCGGCGGCCGGCACTTTTGGTTCGATGCGTGCAAGGGTCTCGGCAAGCGGGACTGCCCGCTGGGTTTCGTAACGATAGGTTTTCCTGCATGAGGCAATCTGCATGAGTGTCACCGGGAAGTTGGTGGCTGGACTTTAAAAAAAGCGTCCGGCCGGGTTTCTTATATCTGAGATTTCACGTTATTGTGGTTTATACATGTTCATCTGTCAGCAAAAAAATAAAGAGCGTTACCCCAATTATATCCTCTATACCGGGTAATGGAAGTATAACCATGGATTATCTCTATCTTGCCTTAAAATTCCTCATCGGAGGGGGCATCATTGTCGGTGTGACGCTTTTGGCCGGGCATGTCGATCCGAAATACGGTGCAATCCTTGTGTCGGCCCCGATTATCACCATCTTAGCGCTCGTCTTCACGTATAATGAGGCCGGACAGGAGGTAGCCCGGCAGCTGATGATTGGGGCATTCTGGTTTATGATCCCAACCCTGCTTTTTGTTCTGGCGCTCTACTACTTCATGGGGCGTTTCCCGGTTCTTCCCAGTGTTGGCGGTGCGTTTGGCATATGGCTCGCAGCAGTTTTTGTGGTAAACCGGGCGATTGCCGGGTGCTAAAAAATTTTCATAGGTGTACAAATCGTTCTTTTATACAACGATTTGCCCGCTGTTTCTTATTGATAAGGAGACCCTGGGCCATTGTTTTCAAAGGCCACCCCCTCCTTCTGTTGACTGATGAAGGGGGCCTCGTTAAAATTTTTGGAGAACGAAAAGAGGGTAAGGGGGTTTACCTCTTGTGTAATGTTCAGGATGAATGGGGGTTGCCACTTGTATTCAGCACGAAAATGCAGATTGCCTGCCCGGCTCCCCCTTATACCGCGACAAAAAAACAATGAGGAAATAAACCGGGAAAAAATTTGTAGCGGCTTTCCCGTTTTTAGTCTACGAGCACGACCCGGCGTTCCGGTGGCTCCGGCTCGTCATCGTCAAAGATAAACAGGTCGTCGATAGTGGTGTGCAGGGCCTTTGCGACATCATGCGCAAGTCCAAGAGACGGATTGTATTTTCCCTGTTCGAGAAAGACAATTGTTTCGCGTCGCACCCCGACTTTTTTTGCGAGATCTTCCTGTGTCAGGGAGTACCGGGCCCGGTATTCTTTGATCCTGGTCTTCACGGCATTACCCCGGTAGTACCTGCGCCATTAATCAACATCCCCTTTACGGAAGAGCCATGCCTGGTAGATCACAGCAGAAATGGCGAGGACAAGCACGGATGCCGCGAGTGCATTCTGGGTGCCAAGCCTCACCATACCGGAGTAATCCAGCCAGAAGAGTGCGGTCATAAAAATAAGACCGGTCAGCCATGCATACGTTATGCCATATGCACCGATCTTCTTTGACCGTTCGTCTGACTCAGGGTCATCACCGTACTTCCGGTGGCGGATGATCCCGGTGAAGAGAAATGCAAGGCCGGCGCAGAGTAGTACTGTCCCTATGATAGTATCCCTGTCATTTAACAGAGCGAATGCCAGTCCATACACCACCATTATAAAGCCAATAACGATCCGATACAGGTTTCTTGGTTTCATGAGAATTACCTCACATTTTGTTATTTATTTCTAACACATCGGGGATATTAAAGTTATCTATTTCTAACATTACCCGGTAACAATACCTCATACAGCACTTTTCGTGGCGGGTCATCAATCATTGTTTTTTTGCAGACACGTTCATAAGATGATGGCACTCGCTTTTATCACCCGTGGGAAAGGCAATGGCGTAAAAAATCGAAGGATGTTAAATAAAAGATATTTCCCGCGTGCTGTTGTATCCAAAAAAACAGGCAATTTTAATGCCAAAAATGGCGCAAGGCACCAGCGCATTGCATCAGATTATTTATCGCTATAATAATATAAAAGTCCGGGGGCGTATTCTGTCTACTGTGGGCAGCTGCTCAATACCCCTTAGTAAGATGGTTAAAAATGTGGTGGTTATCAACTGTGTTAAATGAGGCCTCTTTGGATATCCCACCACGGGTTGAATGAAAGACAGGTAAAAATTTGGAGAGGAGCGTGATCGTTCATATGAAAATGAAGGGACATATCCGAAAATTTCTGGTAATCGCAATTTTTATGATAGTATTTGCCATGATTGCAACACCGGTGAGTGCGGAACTTAAAATTTCACTTACTGTATTTGATACAAGTAATCCAAATGGTGCCGGAAATTTCTACAGCAAAGTGTTTAAAGACAGCGATGATGGATCAACCGATGGTGTAATTACTCTTCCCAATGGTTTTCAACCGATTGCTAACCTGAAAGTTGAGGGTTCCACACATACATCAGTCCATGCAAATCCGAGTATCCTTGCCAGCGGCTCATCACGTGTGGCTAATAACCGAACTACTCCGGTCCGCATTTATGCTGCTGTCAGCGACACGGACTACGATCCACCGGCCCATTTTGCTGATATCACGGCCAGTGGAACGTTCACCAATGCAGTGGGTTCTACCATTGACGAGGCCTGGTTCAATGACCCGGCAAATGCGCAGGGCGCAGATAAGGCGTTTAGCGATTATGCCGACTTTAATGCAAACAAGGCATCTCTGACTCCCGGAAATCAGGTTGATTCATACAGTTACACAGCAACAAGTGTTCTTAAATCGTTCAATTATAACAAAGAGAAAATCTCTGTGGATGACCCGAACAAGTATTCAATGACCCTGGTGTTTGATTATACACTTCAGCCGGGTACTACGTATGAAAGTGCATTGACCTCGCGGGGTCAGGGAATGACAAAATATATCCCTGAGTTCCCGTCATATGCCGTTCCAGCCGGGATGGTTGTCGGTCTTATCGGTGTCGCCCTGTTTATCCGGAGGAAGAAAGAATAACTTTTTTTGTTGTTTGAAATTTATTCGTGGTCTCTTTTTAGTCCACAGCAGATGGACAATTGCCGTTTTGTCCCGGCGAAACCTTTACGATTAGTCGAAATGGATCTTGTCAGGCTCAAAAATAATTTCCTGAAACTCCGAAATAAAAAAAAAGAATCAGTCGGATATGACTGATTTTACCGCCAGAAAGACGGGTCCTCTGACATCCACTTTCTTTTTGTTGTCGGTGATCGCACGCATCGCGTAATCATCGATTTTCAGGTTGATATCGCTTGGGTGCTTTGCCATTTTGACCTGGACAAGCGTTCCTTTACCGCACCGGGCTGCCTGTTCGATTTCTGCTGCCGCATACGCAGAGGCGGCGGTAATGTAGGAGATTCCGACCGGTATGCCTTTTGTCCTCACGTCTTTCCATTTCTCGGCGTCCGGCACTCCAAGGATATTTCCTTCGTAGACGAAGATCTCGTTTGCACACGCAGGGCCGCAAAGTTTCGCGTTTGATTCGGTCTCGTCAACGGTTACTTTTACGTGCGTGCCAAAGAGAGTACCGTCCCAGGCATCAAAGGAACAGGGTCCCTGCGCTGTTGCATTCGCTGAAGCGACCCGGGCAATTGCGAGTGCAAGCGCTTTTCCTTCAATTGTGACCGGCTCGGCTTTGAGGTGAACCGCCCTTGCAGTTTCACGGTCTGAGAGTGTACTGGGGTAGAACTGGGGGTAACAGAGCTGCCGGACATCGTTTGCGTTATACGCGATCATCGCAAGACGTTCGACACCAAGGCCGAGGTTCATGACCGGAACTCCGATCCCGTACTCTCCAAGGGCCGATGGCGAATACATGCCAAAGGTTGCCACTTCGACCCAGCCGTGGACCGGGTGCTTCGCGTAGACCTCGGTTTGAGAGTCCGGCATATAGTATTTCGACCGTTTCTCATCGGGTTGGAACCGGAAATCCTCGTACCCGAACGCGGAGAGCAGCGCTTCGCTCACGGCCTTGCCGTCCTCGAGCGTGATATCGTCGCCGGCAACAACACATGAAGCGGAATGGTAGGTCATAAGCCGGGTAGGTCCTTCTGCCTGTTCGCGCCGGAAACAGCGGTCGACCGAGAAGAGCCGGATGGGCAGCGGGGTCTTCTCCCAGATCGAACCGAGCGTCATAAACCAGCCGCTTGTCATGTGACTGCGGAGCGTGCTCCTTGAAGATTCGGGCACAAGTGACCTGAATTCTGGGAAGACCGAATCAAGAATGTGCACCACGTTCCCGTCATCGGTGTCAAGTACCGTTGCCAGTTCGTGCGTGAGTTCGTCGCCGTCGATCTCCGATTTCTTGTACGCGTGGAGGGTCTCCCTTAGTTTCTCCTCCGTTGCGGCCGGCATCTGTTTCTTTAAAATTTCATTAATGGCGTCGATCTGGGCCCGGGCGATACCGACATTCGGCCGGGGGAGCCCGCCGATATAGAAGACCCGGTCAAGAACGGCCATCGCTTCGGGGCCGAACTGTCGGTAGATATCTCCCTCTTCCACGATCACCGGGTTCTCGATCTCGTTAAAACCCATCGAGAGGTAGACCCCGCGCAGCCGGTTGATCGTCTCAAAGATCGGGTGCGGCTGTGCCCGGGTATACCGGAGGCGGGGGTATTTTTTATCCTCGCCCGGCGGGGTAATAACTGACGGCCCCTCGTGCCACGCGCCTTCGAAGTTCGTATGCGATTTTTCTTTCCAGTCCTGCGGATTAAATCTCAATTTTATTCACGCTCCAGGCAGACGACCCTGCTTTGTGGGTTTTCATCCCGGATTTTATAATCGCACGATGCGGCAATTTTTGCTGCAAACTGCCGCACATGCTCATGCTCCGGCATGTTGTTTCGTTGCAAACGATTTCTACTGTATCCCAGATACATGTATCCTTTCACTTCGACAAAGGTTGCTCCTGCGTCCTGCAGGATCCGGGCGTACCCTTCCGGGTTTATGTCATTGTGACCAGCTACAACCGTGATCCGGACTGCCGACCGTTTCGTGGAGAGTGCGTTCAGGCTCTCCCGGATCCGTTCCCAGTATGCTCCGGCATCGCCCATCGGACGGCATGTCTTTTCGTAGGTCTCCTCATCCGGCGCATCGAGCGATACATACTGCTGGAAAGGCCGGCACCGGGCGAGCACATCCGGGTTTGTGCCGTTGCTCACGACAAACGTGGTGTAGCCGTTCGCGTTAAAAAGATCAACAAGTTCCGGGAGCCGGCAGTATAGCGTGGGTTCCCCGGAGAGTGAGATTGCTACGTGTTTTGGTACAAGCGCTTCTTTCCAGCGCTCATCGGTCACGGTATTGTCGAGCACTGCGTTGTAGCCGGCAAGTGCTTTTTTCTGTAATTTGTGTACGCCGGCAAGGATCGTCTCAGGCGGGCACTCTTCCTCTTCCGGCATCTCGTGTTCAAACGACCTCCAGCAGAAGAGGCAGCGCTGGTTGCAGCGCAGGGTGGGAGTCATCTGGACGCAGCGGTGGCTGTCAATGCCGTAGAACTGGTGCTTGTAGCACATATCGCCGCCGGTAAGTGCCCGTTTGCACCAGAGGCAGGGCTTGAGCGCGGCAGTGGACGTTGGCGAAAAAAAGAGGTATCCCTGTTTTCGCAGGGCATCACATGGTGCGGATGGCATCGATCCCGAGCGTTTCAAGCGTTTCTTTTAAGGTGTTCTGCACTGCTTTAACGAGCGTAAGCCGGCGGTCGCGGACTTTTCCCTCGCTTTTTAGGACCGGCTCGTAATGGTAGAACGTGTTGAAGGTATCGGCAAGCTCGTGGGCGTACGTTGCGAGCAGGTGCGGGCGGAGTTCTGCAACCACTTTTTCAATGACCCCGGGGAACTTTGCGATCTTCTTTGCGAGGATGATTTCCTGTTCGGTCTCAAGATCGTAACACTCGGTAAACGCGCCGGCCTTTTCAAGGATGCTGCATGCACGGGCATGGGCGTACTGGATGTAAGGCCCGCTCTGGCGCTCGAAATCAAGCGCTTCCTTCCAGTCAAAGACTGTGCTTTTTTCCGGTGAGATCTTCACAATATCGTAACGGATTCCTGCGAGTGCAACAGAATCCGCAATGTTCTTCCGGGTCGCCTCATCGAGTTCCGGTCTCCGGGTTGTTACCTCTTCCAGGGCACGCTTTGTGACTTCTGCCATCAGGTCGTCGGCCGAAACAAACTTTCCTGCCCGGGTGCTCATCGAGCCCTCCGGGAGCGAGACGAACTCAAAGTGCACGATCTCGGGGGGTTTCTGGCCAAGAAGTTTTAACGTGCACTGGAGCTGCGCCCCGATCAGCTTGTGGTCGGCGCCCAGCACATCGATCACCCGGTCGAAGTTCGTGCCCTTCCATGTGTGGAAGGCAAGGTCACGGGCTGCGTAAACCGAAGTGCCATCGCTCCTCCGGATCACGTACTTGTTCGAAAACCCGAAGTCATTTAAGTCGAGTGCAAGGAGCGTATCTTCGTGGCAGGCCTGCGGGAGCTTTTCGATCTTTGCGATGACCCTCTTTGTGTCGCCATTCCTGACAAAATCGCTTTCCCAGACAAACCGGTCATGCTTCACATTTAGGTTCTTCATCGTGACTGCAAAACCGTCTAGGCAGCGGGAGACTTCCCTGCGGAATTTTTTTACCGTCTCCGGGTCGCCGCTCTCGACAAGCTCCATGAGCTGATCGACCTGCTTTGTTATGCCGGGGTCCTTTTCGATCTCCCGGTTTGCCGCAATGTAGACCCGGGCAATGTGAGCATCCTCTTTTTCGCCCGGAAGCTGCCCGTGTTCAAGGTGGTCGAACCCCCACGTGACAATCGCGATCTGCCGGCCCATGTCGTTTACATAGTACTGGACTTCGAGCCGGTAGCCCGCCTTCCGGAATGCCCGGGCAAGCGTGTCGCCGATAATCGAGTTCCGGATGTGCCCGACGTGAAGCGGGCCGTTCGGGTTTGCGCTTGTGTGTTCGAGCACGATCCGGGTCTCCTTCTGCGGGACTGATCCATAACCCGGCTGTGTAGCAGCCCTGACGGCGGCACTCACATAGGCTTTGCCGAAAACAAAGTTGATGTACGGGCCTTTTGCCTCGACCGTGATCCCCTGTTCTGCGAGGCCATGGTTATTTTTTAGCGCTGCAACAATATCCTGCGCTATTTTTACCGGTGCCTGTTTTCTTTCTTTTGCAAGACTGAATGCAACAGTTGAGGCAAGGTCTGCATGCTCCCCGCCATCGGTAAGCTGAATATCATTTATTCCCGTGCATTCTGTCAGTGCTTTTATTATTGTTGTCGTGGTGTCAAAAACCATCAGAATCCCGTCCTGTACCGGAGAATGGCCGCAATCCCGCCAAAAGCAGTAAAGAGGATCGACCCCTCCTCGAAATCGTCTGAGATCAATTCCACTTTTGCGCTGGAGAGATCGGCAAGGTTTGCCAGTTCATCGATAATATCGATCTCTTCGTCAAGTACGAGCGGCGCTGTGCATTTCGGGCACGAGCCAAGGTCGATGTCCGCTGCGGTTTTCCCTACCGACATGCTTACTGTCCGCTCTTCAGTGTGGTCGCAGGTATGGCATTTAATTTTGAGCCGGGACTTCCTGAGGTTTGCCGAAAGGAGGAGGGTGTCGACTGAGCCAACTTCGAGATTTTTCCGTATACTTTCTTCCCCGTATGCGGCAAGTCCGTTGTCTTTTACCAGTTCTTTTAAGAACCTGTCCATGAAGGTCTTCTCTTTTACGACTTCCATGCCCGAGAGGGCGTCCTTTGCCGCATCGACAAGCTCAGGGAGGCCGTCTTCGTTTGTGTATGAGATATCAAAGAGTCCGATAATCCGTTTCTGGATCTCGTGGTGGAGATAGTTACCGGCTTCGAATTCCTCCTTTGTCGGGCTCGGGCCGCCGATTAAAAGCCCCTTGAAGCGTTCGAAAAAGTCTTTTTCCGCAAGGAAGATCGCGCTGGAACGTTCACCGACTTTCGTATAGAACTCGTTGATCGCAATCTCACGGAGCCGGCCGAACCGGGCTGCCGACTGGCCGCCTTTGCGCATCTTACCAGGGACGGTCGATGTCGAACCGCCGACCGGTTCGATCCGGTTCCCGCGCAAAAATCCCCAGTACGCTTCACGCCGGTCGAGCACGAGAAGGCCGTATACGGTCTTTTCCTCAAGCATCTGCTTTAAGGGCTCAAGCTCAAAGCTCGAACTGCACCGGTACATGTAGAGGTTGAGCGGCTCGGGCGGCTCAATGACTGTGCACTGGAGATCGGTGCGGTCGCCGTAGGTCTTTACAGTCCCGCAGAAAACCGCCATGCCTTTCTCGGGCGGGTGCTTGTAATACTTGAGCCGTGATAAGATCGAGGAGATAGCGCTCTGGACGTTTGTTCTCGTCTGTTTGCTCTTGATGTTCGCGCACTGGCCGTACTCGTCTTTTAACTGGCCTGTTACATCGTAGATCTGTTTGTCCGGCGGGATGTAGAGCGTAATGAGCTCCGTCCCGTCTCCCTGCTGCGCTTCGAGTTTTTCGAGTGTCTTTTTGAACTCGTAACGCTTTCGCGCCTCGTCTTTTTCCACGGCTTCTGTCATGAGCGGTTTTCAGCCTCGCCTAAAGCTAATACATATTCACGCTTGCGTACCATAAATTTGCGCCCATAGTGCTATGAGTTGTCGGTCTACATCCGGGTTGATCCCGTGGTCTCCGGAAAACTCAATGTATTTTTTGGGTTCGTTTGCCGTTGCAAACAGGGCCTTCCCTTGTGCAAACGGGATTATCGGGTCGGTGGCGTTATGGAACATCCAGACCGGGCGCGGTGAGATCCCGGGCAGGTACGTACCCGGTTCAACAGATTCTGCAAACCGCAGGATATCTCCGGATCCTCCCTGTGCAACAACCGACTCTTTAAGTCCCCATTCTGCTGTAGAGATCCCCACGTACCCGGCAAAATTCTTATCGACACCGGCTGCAACCGCTGCGTACCGTCCTCCGTTACTCCCCCCGACGGCATAGACCGGGACGCCGAATTTAAGAGAGAGCAGGGCGCGGGCGGATGAAATATCGCAAATGGTCAGGTAATATCCCGGCCATTCCTCCTGGTTTCCGGTTTTAAATTTTGCATACTCGGTTGAGGGATTAAAGGGGTACCCGGGCGTCTCTCCACCCCGGCCCCGGGTGTCAATAAACATGAACGCGTAACCGGCTTTTGCATACCGGACCATCCGTTCCTCGTGTCCTGCGATGGTCTCACTGGCGCCTGGGATATAGACCATTACAGCCTTTGGTGTTTTTGGGTACGAGAGGTACGTGACCACATCGCCGGTTGTCGTGTGCAAGACGAAGCGCGATTTGGTATACGTTTCGTTTGAGACAAGCACTGTCTCAGTTGACGTGACCGGTGCGCAGGTCACTGAGAGGACGCCGTTTTTGTCCACGGAATACGATGGCGTCGCGGTGCTGCCGGTACATCCTGCAAAGAGTGCCATGATGACCATGCAGGTAACACCGGCAACGATAAAGTTATGGGGGATCATGCGTAGTCCCTGCACCGGTGGATCAGGCAGATTGTTTTTGCATCGCAGATGGTGCCATCCCTCACCATCGCGTCCATCTCGTCACCGGAGACATCCACTACCTCGATGACCTCATCGGCATCTTTCCCAAACTCGCTTGATGGCTCAAGGTCCCGGGCCTCGAAAAGAAAGATTTTTTCGTCAGTATAACCGGGAGTTGTGTAGATGAACCCTTTTGGGATCATGGTCTTTGCCGCAACACCGGCTTCTTCAATTAACTCCCGGTGCGCAGTCTCAATTGGTTTCTCCCCGTCTTCCATGGTCCCGGCCGGGGCTTCGTAAATATACTGGCTGACCGCGTAGCGGTACTGCCGCAGGAGCTTGTACCCGGTACTGGTGACCGGCAGGATCGCGACCGCGTTTTTCGGGTGCACGATCACTGAGTCCTTTTCGAAACCGTTCGGGAGCCGGATTTTTTTATTTTCGATCCAGAGTTTCCGCCCTCTGAAGATCTCCATTATTCCACCTCGTAAGGGATGGGGTCTTTCTCGCCAATTGCGGCAAATGCTTCCCGCCGGAAATGGCACGATCCGCATGTCCCGCAAGCTTTATCCTCGTTCTGGTAGCAGGACCACGTGTGTTCGTAGGGGACGTGAAGGTCTTTACCGAGCCGGAGGATATCGGTCTTTGTCATGTGGATGAACGGCGTGAAAAGCTCGATATGGGTGGATTCTTTTGTCCCAAGCTCGATCACGCGCCGGAAGGCATCAATAAACTGCGGCCGGCAGTCCGGGTACCCTGAATAGTCAAGAGACTGCACTCCGATGAATATCGCATCGGCATCTTTTGCCTCGGCAAAACTGGTCGCAATCGCAAGAAGGTTTGCATTCCGGAACGGGACATACGAGTTGGGGATATGCGCCCGGGCCGGGTCATAGTTGTCGACCGCCGTTGTTTTATCAGTCAGGCTGCTTGCTCCGAACTGTGAGAAATACCGGAGGTCGATCTCGGTAAAATCCCGGGCCGAGAGGAGCGAGGCTATTTTTTTTGCACAGGCCCGTTCCTTTTTTTCAGTACGCTGGCCGTAGTTTGCGTGGAGTGCGAGAATATCGTAACCTTTGCTTTTTGCAAGATACGCAAGCGTTGAAGAGTCCATTCCTCCGGACATCAGACAGACTGCTTTCATTATTTTACCCCAAGGATCTTGTGGAGCTGGACCTGGAACCGGACCGGCAGGTTGTTATCGAGAATGAACCGGACAACCTGGTTGTAATCCGTACCATAGACCGGAGAAACAAAGATCTCTCCGGCTATTGCGTGATGTTCGATAACTTCCTGCGCGTACTGGCAGTCCTCAATATTTTCCACAACAAACTTCACGCTGTCCTTAGGCCGGATTTTTAAAAGTAGTGTAAGATCACTTTTCTCTCCGGATGACGGGCATTTCACGTCCATGCAGACCGAAGCATACGGCTGTACCGGTGAAAAATCAATCGTCCCGTTTGTCTCGATATCGATCGCGATCCCACGCTTTGCAAGGGAGGAAAGGAGCGGGATAAGCGCCTCTGTCTGGAGCAGCGGTTCGCCACCCGTAATGCAGACCGAACGAGGGTTTTCCCTCCAGACTTCTTCGAGAATCTTATCGCAACTGGTTTCGGTCCCGCCATTCTGGGCATACCGGGTATCGCACCAGCGGCAGTCAAGGTTGCAGCCCGAAAGCCGGATAAAAAGGCAGGGTTTTCCCTGCCGGGTGCCCTCTCCCTGGATGCTTGTAAAAATTTCAGAAACTTTCATTCAATGATCTCGGCATAACAGTTTGGTGATTCCCAGACCCGGAGCCTTGTCACATGCGCCGCGATGTGCTGCGTCCGGCAGATCTCTTCAAGATCGTCCCGGAAGATCCGTGCCAGCAGTTCGCTTGTCGGGTCACCCGGGGTCGTGAGCACATGCTGGAACTTTTCAATGACTTCAACCATCGGGTCATCGCGGTTAAGGATGATCTGGTGGTCGTATTTTCCTACGGTCTGTTTGATCACGTTATAATCAATAAGGATACCCGTTGTCGCATCCGGTTCGCCTTCAACCCAGACTTCGATCTTCCAGCGGTGCCCGTGAAGGTTTGCACATTTTCCATTATAATGGAGCAGCCGGTGGCTTGCATCGATCTGGACTTCTTTATAGATCGCAACGGTCATTTGCTGTAGCATTGGCCGGATGAGGATATAATATTATTACGAGTGAGGGATAATAGTAAGAGACAGGCAGGTGGGATGCCACAATTTATAAATCGGTTCCCCGCGTTAGTATATATCTCAGTGTGGGTTATCGATAACCACAAGAAAAAATGAAATGAGGCTCTTTAATGGGACAGGGTAAATTCGCAGCCAGAAAACTGGTTCGGGACGCAAATAAGTTCCGGTGGAGCGACAAGAACTACGCTCGCCGGGTACTCAACCTTGATGAAAAGTCGGATCCGCTCGAAGGCGCTCCGCAGGCAAGGGGTATCGTACTGGAGAAAGTCGGTGTCGAGGCCAAACAGCCCAACTCGGCGATCCGGAAATGCGTGCGCGTGCAGCTCATCAAGAACGGCCGGCAGGTCACCGCGTTTGCGGTTGGCGACGGTGCAATCAATTTCATCGATGAGCACGACGAAGTCGAGATCGAAGGCATTGGCGGTCGTCTGGGCCGGTCCATGGGTGATATCCCCGGGGTCCGGTATGTGGTTACCAGCGTCAACAACGTCTGCCTCCACGAAATGGTCATCGGCAGGAAGGAGAAACCGCGCAGGTGATTATGATGGCAGAAGCAGAAGTAAAAACCGAAGCCTCGACAGGGGCAATACCGCAGTCAAAGGCACTGCTCTTCAACAAGTGGGATGTAACCGAGGTCAAGGTTACCGACCCGAGCCTTGTGCGGTACGTGAATCTCACCCCCCAGATCATCCCCCACTCATGCGGCAAGTTCTCGCGGCAGGAGTTCAATAAGGCCAATATGATGATCGTTGAGAGACTGATCAACAGCCTGATGCAGACCGAGAATAACACCGGCAAGAAGCAGCTGGCAATAGGGATTGTGCGGGATGCATTCGAGCTCATCAACAAAAAGACCAAGAGAAACCCCGTCGAAGTGCTTGTCGAGGCAATCGGCAACACCGGCCCCCGGGAAGAAACCGTCCGTCTGAAATACGGTGGTATCAACGTTCCGAAGTCTGTCGATACTGCACCAATGCGCCGTGTCGATTCCGCTATCGGTTTCATTGCCGAGGCAGTCTTGAAGTCATCGGGCAAGAGCAAGAAACCCGCAAGCGCGATTCTTGCAGATGAACTGATCGCCGCATCAAAAGGCGATGCAAAGTGTTACTCTGTCGGGAAAAAAGAAGAAAAGGAACGGATTGCGAAATCCGCCCGGTAAACATCTTTTTTTGAGGTCAATTTTATGGCACGAGGCAAAAAAACGATTGAGCGCGTAGTCGAGCTCATGAAGGACCCCAAGCATATCAGAAACATTGGTATCGTGGCGCACATTGACCACGGCAAGACCACCCTGTCCGATAACCTGCTTGCGGGTGCAGGTATTATTTCTGAAGAACTTGCGGGCAAGCAGCTCTTCATGGATTCTGATGCGGAAGAGCAGGCCCGTGGTATTACTATCGATGCATCGAACGTATCGATGGTCCACGAGTACGAAGGCCAGGATTATTTAATTAACATGATTGATACGCCCGGCCACGTTGACTTCGGTGGGGACGTTACGCGTGCAATGCGTGCGGTCGACGGCGCTGTTGTGCTTGTCGATGCAGTTGAAGGCACGATGCCCCAGACCGAAACCGTGCTCCGGCAGGCTTTAAAGGAACAGGTCCGCCCGGTGCTCTTCATCAACAAGGTAGACCGGCTGGTTAACGAGATCAAGGTTGATGAGACCGAGATGCAGATCCGGCTCGGGAAAGTGATCGACAAGGTCAACAAGCTCATCAAGGGCATGAACGAAGAGGCGTACAACAACGGCTGGAAACTCGATGCGTCGAAAGGGACGGTTGCTTTCGGGTCAGCGCTCTACAACTGGGCCGTCTCGGTCCCGTACATGAAAAAGGGCGGTGTCTCGTTCAAGGACGTGTTCGAGAAATGCCGTGCGGGTGACATGAAGTACCTCGCGAAGAACAGCCCGCTCTACGAAGTCGTGCTCGACATGGTGGTTCGCCACCTGCCGGACCCGCTCGAGGCCCAGCCCCGACGTGTGAACGTCATCTGGCATGGCGACCATTCCACGAAGGAAGGCAAGGCCATGCTCGCCTGCGACCCGAACGGTCCCGCAGCAATGATGGTCACTGATATCTCCTTTGACCCCCACGCGGGTGAAGTTGCAACCGGCCGTCTTTTCTCCGGTACCCTTAAGAGAGGCGACGGACTGTACGTCATGGGTTCTGCAAAGAAAGAGAACCGGCTCCAGCAGGTCGGTATCTTCATGGGCCCGAAGAGAGTCGAGGTCGAAGAGATTGTCGCAGGAAACATTGCGGCAGTCACCGGTCTTAAGGATGCCATTGTCGGTTCGACTGTAACCTCCCTCATGGATATGTCGCCGTTTGAGTCGCTCAAACACTACTCAGAACCGGTCATGACCGTTGCAGTCGAGGCAAAGAACATGAAGGACCTGCCAAAGCTTGTCGAAGTGCTCCGGCAGGTTGCAAAGGAAGACCCGACGCTCGGTGTCGCCATCAACGAAGAGACGGGCGAGCACCTGATCTCCGGTATGGGCGAGCTGCACCTTGAGATTGTCACGGGCCGTATCAAGCGTGACAAGGGTGTCGAGATCGTTACTTCCGAACCGATCGTTGTTTACCGTGAAACCGTCACCGGCAAAGTCGAGAATGTTGAAGGCAAGTCCCCGAACCGGCACAACCGGTTCTATTTCAACCTCGAGCCGCTGCCGGATGAGATCGTCAACCTGATAAAAGCCGGCGAAGTCTCAATGAACCAGCAGGCAATCGAGCGCCGTGATGTTCTTTTGAAGGCCGGCATGAACAAGGATGAGGCAAAGAGCGTCAAGCATATCAAGGGCACGAACATGCTCATCGATATGACCAAGGGTATCCAGTACCTCAACGAAACGATGGAACTTATCATCGAAGGTATCAACGAGGCACTCGCCGGCGGCCCGCTTGCCGATGAGCCGGTCCAGAACCTCAAGATGACCCTTGTCGATGTGAAGCTGCACGAAGATGCAATCCACCGTGGCCCGGCGCAGGTCATCCCGGCAGTCCGTGGAGCCATCAAAGGCGGCATGCTCATTGCAGGCGACTCGCTCCTTGAACCGATCCAGAAGATCCAGATCTCGGTCCCGATGGACCAGATGGGTGCTGCAACCTCCCAGATCCAGGGACGGCGCGGCCAGGTCTTTGATATGCAGAGTGAAGGCGACACGATCACGGTGGTCGGCAGGGCCCCGGTTGCCGAGCTCTTCGGGTTTGCCGGTGACATCCGGTCTGCAACCGAAGGCCGTGCAATGTGGAACACGGAGTTTGCCGGTTTCGAGCTTGTGCCAAACAACATGGTAAAGGATGTTGTTATCGCAATCCGCAAGAGAAAAGGCCTCAAGGATCAGATGCCGACACCGTCGGATTATCTGTCCGCATAAATTTTTTAATTTTTATCCGGTCCCATTTTTTTGGATTTGTTGAGAAGGTCTGTCCGGTACAAGACAGGCTGCCTGATCGTATTTTTGCTGCGCAAGTCATTTGTTCTTAAAAAACAGGGCCGTGACGCACTACTCCTCAAGGATTATCCGCACGGTCATGTTTCAGGGAAAGTGATTTCTTTTTCGCGAGTAACCCTGATCATTTGTGAAATAACGGCAAAAGGTTATCCGGAATAATCATCTTAATCTGTTTGATATGTTTTATAATGCAGGTTATTCCCCGACCGGTAAAATAAATATTACATAAAAAACCATAAAAAATTACTATTTATAAACAAAAAGAATATATCTAAAAAAACACAAAAAACCATTAATCCCTAAATATTATTTTTGAAGTTGACATCCAATGGAAAAAAAAATTCTCGTAGTTGAAGACGATCAGGTAATTCAGCAACTGGTTGAATGGCGCCTTAAATTGCTTGGTTATACTGTCTGCGGTAAAGCAACAAATGCCAGGGAAGCTTTTACCTGTGTGCTTGAAAACGAACCGGATGCCGTACTTATGGATATCCACATTGAAGGGGGAATGGACGGGATCGATGCAGCTGCTGCGATTAAAAAAATGAACGATATTCCCATTATTTTTCTTACTGCGGATTCAAGCAGGCAGGAGATCAGCCGGGCACGAGCCATCATGCCGGCCGGGTATATTACAAAACCCTTTAACGATACGGATTTACGGGTAGCCCTGAGCCTTGTATTCGATAAAATCGATGAGAAACATACAATTGGGGAAACAGAAACCAAACAGCAGGCCGGTGCTGAAGAATCCGATCTTACGCTCCCGGATACCCTGTTTGGTACTTAAAAAAGATATTTGAAATTTTTTTAGTCAAGGGATCCTGGAACATAGTCGGCATCGCATTTTTTAAAAAAACCGCTGTGCAAAGAGAGAATAGCCCTGCATAGACGCGATATGAAAAAAAGTTTTAGAGAATCTTTTTTCCTGCGTCCGGGCCGGGTTTTACCTGGTATACATCTGTGATCTTCATGACGATTGCAGACTTCGGGACAAGTGTTGGTTTGAGTTCTTTTACCCATGCCACGTCCTTTTTGAAGATCTCGCCACTGGTGTGGATAGTTGTTGTGCCCTTGATCTGGAAACCGCCTTTCTCTCCCCAGAACGAGACTGCGACTTTCGGGTTCTCTTTTAAGTTGGCAAGCGTTTTGTTGAAGAACTGGTCGGAGATAAGCATTGTTTCATCATCCAGCAGTTTGAACGCCCCGATCGGGACTGCATTAGGCATGCCGTTCTTTGAGGCGGTCGCAAGATACACGAGTTTTGTCCCGGCAAGCGCTGCCTTTATCTCATCGGTTACTTTTACCATACTTTTTCCTCATGTGATATTCATGCGGGAGGGGATGATAAGGGTTTGGCAACCGGGAGCCGGAGCCCGGTAAACAAGCTTCATCCGAACCATGCAGGGCCCTTTTGTTTTTTTATGCTCCTTTGGATCCCCTGTACGGCCGCCGGGCTCCTGCGGGTGATTACCCTGTTTTTATGCAAAATCGGGTGGTCCGGAGTGGTTTTTTGAAATGATCAGGTAAGCCTGCTCTGCCCGGGCATGATGTGTATTCCTTTATTGTACCTGCCCGAGCCTCCCGATACACCATAACCGACCGGGGCAGAGAAGCAGTTCCTGTTCCCGAGCCGGATCTCCGGCTTCATCGTCCCGTCGGTCTGCATGATCATGACCATGACCGGTTCATCCTGCGCCGGGGGCACGGCTTCCTCTGCATGGGGCTCACTCCCCGGAACAGATGAATCGGCCTCCTGCGGCTGCGGATCCGTTTCGGCAGCAGCGTCAGGCACAGGGACATCTGCCCCCTGCATGGATCCGTATTCCTGCAGGCGGTGTTCTCCGGTTTGCCGGGACATTCCCCGTGTAACGGCCTTGAGATCCAGAAGCTCCTGCATGAATTCCCCCACAAGCGCTTCGATCCCATTGACCTTTGTTTCAAGTGCTGCAACGCGGTTCTCGCCGGCATCACTACCAGAATTTTCCATAGGCGTGATTATCCTCTCCTTTTTTATCAGGTTCAAATCCGTGATACCTGATCGTTATAGTATCCGGCGGCAACACGACTTGCCTGTGATACCTGTTGGTGCGGCCCACCCCATATAGTACGAGGTAACCCTTTTTGCTATTTTTTTAAGACGCATTTCCCTTTTAATACGCCAGCAAACGGTGCAGGAATTGTAAAAAAAAAACGGGTATATTCACGGGCAAAGGAAATATTTTTGTTTACCTGATGGTTTCGAGTTTCTGTGTGAGAACGTCAAGTCCCTTTTTGATATCTTCAAGATTCGTGCCCCCGGTGAGTATGAGTTTTCCCGAAGAGAAGATCAAAACGACGATCCGGGGGTCTTTGATCCGGTACACAAGCCCGGGGAACTGTTCGGGTTCATATTCGATATTTTCGAGGTTGAGCGTGACAACGACCTTGTTGAGATTAATATACCGGGCGAGATCGCAGGAACAGACCATATTGGTGATCGCGACCCGGGGCTCTTTAAGGGTTTTAATACCCGCGTCATGTAACGATGCTACGATGACCGCGAGCCCGTCTGCAAGCGCCTTATTGTTTCGAAGGCCGGTCATCACAATCTTGCCCGACGAAAAGAGCAGGGACGCAATTTTGGGATCTTCGATATGGTATACCGCGCCGGGGAACCGTTTCTTATTGAGTTCGCAGTTCTTCACCTTCTCTGACAATGCAACAAGATCGATGGACTCTGCGATGGCACCGGAGGCAACAATGTTTTCAATTTTCAGGGATTCGTACATTTTATCAGCCATCTTCTCCTCTTATGAGGTTCTTTACAGCATAAGGCTGATGGATGACGACTATCACAAATCCGTAGTATCCGTTCCGGCAGGTTCATCACGTACATCCCCTTAAAACAAACCCGTCTTTCGGCATCCGGGGAAAAGAAAACAGCCGCACATGATTCTGTTACGGGGATGCGGGGGAAGGATCCCGGCCAGATATTGGTCAGACCCATATCCTTATCCCCTCGTGCCGCGTGTAAGAGAACTACAATTCCGGAGGAATATTTTATGGGAATCAAACCGTCATACATCAAAAATCTCGGTACCTCGCTCCTGACTAAGCAGCGGGAGTACTTTACGAAAAGTTTCGATGAGAACAAGAAACAGCTGGAAGTTTCGGCAAGTATCCCCAGCAAGCGCGTCCGGAACCGCATAGCCGGGTATATCACCCGCAGAATGAATGCCAAAAGCCGCACCTGACTCTATTGCCTGTTCCCGGCAGCATGTATCTGCCGGATCCCGTGGAACGGGAGAGATACCACCGTCATGAAATGATCGTAGTCAGTTTCGGGCTGGTACAGATCCATATGAGCCTTGCGGATTACATTTCCTGCCGCACACGAGCCCGGATCAGCTCTCTTCCTGGGAGGTATTTGTTTTGTTGCCGTCAGGTACGGCATTTCTGTATTCGTTCTGAAAACAGGCATGCGTGAGAATGTTCCTCATTCCTGTCATTTCCCTCCATGCAATCTTCGGGTGTGCGGCCCTGGCATCTGCGGGAATTTTTTTTGCCGCAATATCCGGGTGTTCTTCCCGGATTTTTTTAACAGGAAGGTTCACTGTGACAACAGGAAAGACTCTATGTATATACGCCATGTATTCCCCTTGTCTGGTATGAAATAACACACGAACTGGTTATCAGGACAATTTTTCCCGAAATCCTCAAAAATCATCATATCAGTTTTAAGAACCATGAAAGGAGTTGAACAATTTTGACAAATACACTACCCCATGATACAACGATGACCGGTACAAAGATACAGAAAACCGCCCCCGGGACCGCCGGGTCCGGCACGGGTTCACACCCGTCTACAGTACCAAACGCAGTTTCTCACCCGGGAAAAGGCGTGAAAGCGTTAAAACACGAGTCGCACAAGATCGGGTACAGGAAGGACCATCCCCACGCAGGGGCCGGCATAAAAACCCCGTCTGTACCGCTCCGGAAATAATCCGGTATCCTCTGACCATACATTCAACCCATTCTTTTTTTCGCGCTGTCAACCGGGAGAATATATCGGTTTAAAAAGAAAAGCAGTGAAAAACCCGAACATCTGCGTTCCGGTTCTCTTTCACCAGCAGGCCGTCTCTTTAAGGAGGGCGTCTTTTACCTCCCGGCAGATATCCCCCGGGGTATTAGATCGACCCTGATGCCGGTAAGTGCCGTGAGGTTGTTTTCAAGGGAGACGAGCTGATGGAGGCGTATCGTGTCAAAAGATTCCACGTGCACATCCGGATCGCTGCCACGGTGGGTGTCGCTCCTGACGTATGAGCCAAAGAACCCGATCCTCCGCACCTTATAGAGGAGTGAATACTCATTTCCCCGTCCCGTCGGCGGGTTTTCTCCGTCGTCATCCATCCCCTTCGGATCTCCTTTGGTCCTGCCACCCCTCTGCCGGGGTGGGCGTTTGTCCCGGCCGGTCTCCCGCCGGTGAGCCGGGTGCTCCCGTAATCTTGTCCCGTAACGTGCCCCGTCGCGCCAAATAGCCGCGAATAGCTCTTTTCCGGGAAACGGCCCATAGTGCGTTTACAGCGGCCGATCCGGACCTGGGATGACCTCCAGCACCTCCCGTTTTTTGGGCCTGAAAGAAGCCCGCTATTTTGCACGGTTTTTTCCCTGTTAAAACGCCCCGTTCTTAAAAATACGCAATTAAAAGAGGATTTTTTGTGGGCGTTGGCACCATTTCCTGTGGAATCTGGTTTGCGGGTCCGGGACCGGGGAATCCGGGGCTGGATTGGGCCCGGATTGTGGGTGGAAAAGGTAGGGTTGGAGGGGGTGTCAGGATATGGGGGTCTGACGCTCATCGGGGCTCCGCCCCCTCTGCCAGCGTGGGCTAGTCCCTGAATCTCTAAAAACACACTTTGTATTTCGAAAAATGTCTGACATGATCTTTTAACAAAAAATATACACCCTCAACTCTTTCAAATTGTTGTCCATGTCTGAAGAAAAATTCGAATATGATCATACCGGCCAGCAGACATTTGATAAACTGATGGTCAGCGACTCAAATGAGACAAAACTTCAGAAAATCATAGACCAATGCGAAAAAAATCCGTTTCTGTACAAATTTATTTCCGCCAATGATGCAGGTTCTACAGGGTCGCACCAGAGTGGTATTTATCTCCCGAATTCTTCATGGCCTTTTTATTTTGATTCGGAAGGTGTCAAAGGAAAAAACAAGGATCGGTTCGTAACGATCAACTGGGAAACTGAAGGACTTGAAACAAAGAGTCGTTTCATCTGGTATGGTGAAAAAACCCGGCGAGAATACCGTCTGACGAGATTCGGAAAGGAATTCCCGTATCTCAAGGACGATTATATTGGTTCGCTGATGATCCTTGTAAAAACCGGTGAAACTGATATTTGTGGCTGGGTTTTGGACAGAGATGATGAAATAGAAAATTTTCTGTCTCAATTTAACATTTCTCATCTTGACAGAGGAAACATTCGGATTCCTCAAAGAAAAGGTACGGATATCCCAGAAAACGTGTTAAATCAGAATCAACTGGTTGAGGATTTTATCCGGAATCTCAAAGGGAATCCTCCAAAGGGTACAGCAATTTCAGAAATCGCAAGGCAGATTTGTGCATCTTCAGAACGATCTATGGATTCAGATGAAAAACTGGTAAACCGGGTTAATGCCGAATACCAGATCTATCGTCTTGTAGAAACCAGTATTCATCAGCCGTTTGTGAATGCAGGCAACCACACTCTTGATGAAATTCTTAAATTCTCACTATCTGTACTGAACAGCAGGAAGAGTCGTGCCGGGAAATCTCTTGAATATCAGCTTGCTGCAATTTTTGATGAACAGCGGATATCCTATTCTCATGGTGAAATATCGGAAGGTCATTCTCGTCCGGACTTTATTTTTCCGGGAATCTCGGAATATCACGACAGCCGGTTTAATCACGGGCATCTTGTATTTCTTGGATCCAAAACAACCTGCAAGGACCGGTGGAGACAGATACTCCCTGAAGCAAAAAGAATAAACAGGAAACATCTTTTCACTCTTCAGCAGGGAATATCATCAAATCAATTGGGCGAAATGGAACGGGAAAATGTTACTCTCGTGGTTCCAAGAATGAATCTGAATAGTTTCCCGGAACCCTGGCGACCAAAACTGTTGACGCTTGGTTCTTTTGTTGAGTATGTCCGGATGACAACCAGTTAAAATTTTGATACGGTTCACTTTCACAGGCCGCACCAGGAAGTGATTTAAAACGACATGTGAACTATAGTATAATCTGTTTCTGTTGAGTATCATGCCAGCGCGGAAGAAGGTCCACAGATCACCCCTGAAATTTATTGACTTATTTGCGGGTATTGGCGGAATCCGGATTGCCTTTGAAAAAGCCGGGGGTGAATGTGTCTTTTCTTCCGAATGGAACAAATTTGCACAGCAGACTTATGAGAAAAATTTTGGTGAAATCCCCGCGGGAGATATCCGTGCGATCCGGGCTGCCGATCTTCCCGATTTTGATGTTCTGTGCGCCGGGTTCCCCTGCCAGCCGTTTTCCATCGCCGGAATATCAAAGAAGCGGAGTCTGAACAAACCTGATGGCTTCGACGATAAAACCCAGGGAACCCTGTTCTATGAAATTCTCCGTATCCTGAACGAGAAAAAACCCGCAGCATTTTTCCTTGAAAATGTTAAGAATCTGGAGAAACATGACAACGGGAAAACATTCTCCGTGATTCGTGAATCTCTGCGGGATGCCGGATATTCTTTCAGTTATAAGGTGATCAATGCCAAGTCACTCGTTCCCCAGAACCGTGAACGAATATTTATGGTTGGCTTTCGGGATCCTGACATCGGATTTACTTTCCCGGAAATTCCAAATCTTAAGCCCCGGGTACTTGACATACTTGAGGAAAATGTTCCCGAAAAATATACTCTCACCGATCACCTTTGGGAATATCTTCAGAACTATGCCGAGAAACACCGTCTGAAAGGTAATGGTTTTGGTTTTGGTCTGGTTGATGTCAACAATCACTGCCGAACACTTTCTGCCCGGTATTTTAAGGATGGCAGCGAGATCCTGATTCCCCAGGAAGGAAAAAATCCCCGCAGGCTCACACCCAGGGAATGTGCCAGGCTTCAGGGATACCCGGATTCGTTTGTCATCCCTGTATCCGATACCCAGGCGTACAAACAATTCGGCAATTCGGTTGCGGTTCCTCTTGTGGAGATTCTGGCAAAACAGGTGGTTCATACGTTGAAAGAAAAGCCCCCCGCCCTGCTGGCATATCCTGTGAAAACAAGAGCACGGCGGGTCTGTGCATTATAAGACCGCAATAATTTTCTGTACTGCTTTTTCGGGATCTTTCCTGATTTCATGCTCCCAGATCCGGATAACTATCCAGCCGTCAGCCTGTAACTGCTGATTCACTTTTGCGGCTCTGTCTACGTTGGACAGGATTTTTTTCATCCAGAATTCTTTTCGTGTTTCCGGCTCCTGAAAACAAACCGGGCATTTATGCCAGAAACAACCATCAACAAAAATTACAATCTTCTTTTTTATGAATACAATGTCCGGTTTCCCTGGAAGATTAAAATGAATACGATATCCCCTGATCCCTGCTGCAAACAGCATTTTACGTAATTTTACCTCAGGACCGGTATTTTTTCCCCGGATACGGGACATATTGAATTTTCGCTGTTCCTGAGTGAGGACATCTGTCATTGATCAGTATTCCAATCAGAAGCGTTTAGACATTTCCTGTTATTGTTAATCCATTTGGGGCTAGCCCACGCGGCGAGGGGCTGTAAGCCCCGATGAGCGTCCCCCCGCTCTAAAAAATTCCGGCCAAACTCAAAGAATTATTTACAAAATTTTTCTTACACGGAGATTTACTTCAACGCTTCTCTTCCCCGTCCCGGCAACCTCCTTCTCGCACCCACCAGCATATTGCAATCCCCAAAAGTCAGAATACAATAATTTTTAATCTGATGTTACAAATAGTGGTGTAGTAAGTCAATTTGTAAACTAACCGTTTTTGGGGTGAGGGAAATGAGCCTGGGAGAGAGCATTAAGCTAAGGAGACAGATTCTCCGGTTATCCTTAAGGGATCTCGCGAAACAGATCGGCGTTTCGCATACGACGGTCAGCCGATATGAAAAAGACACGCAGGTCCCGGATTCACAATCCCTGATCAAACTAAGCAAAATATTACAGGTTCCCATCGCATCCCTGCTCAGACCGGAGAACCAGCAGATCCAGCTGAATCACATGGCATTTCGGTCTAAAAAGATGCTAAAACGGGACGAAAAGCAGATCAACGCCGAGACAAAGGAATGGCTGGAACGGTATCTCCTGATCGACAAGTTGACCGGACAACCCCGGGTCTTTGAGATGCCCGAAGGTTTCCCAAGAACCATCTCTTCATTTGAAGATGCGGAAAATGCAGCACGGGATCTCCGGACTGCATGGGACCTCGGGACCGACCCGATTGAAAACCTGACCTGTCTGCTGGAAGACAAAGGTATCAAGATCGGGATCATCAGCGGGATTACAAAATTCGACGCATTATTCACCGAATATTCCGGCCACCGGATTATTGTTGTAAAGGAAAACCTTCCCCGGGCACGCCAGCGTTTCTCCCTCGCCCACGAACTCGGGCACTGTCTTCTTGACATAAAAGCCGGACCCGATGAGGAGAAGGTGATGCACCGGTTTGCCGGGGCGCTCCTCGTTCCCCGGGAGAAGGTATTTTTTGAACTGGAAGAGACCCGGCATAAATTTTCCATCAGGGAGCTGTGTATCCTCAAAGAAAAATACGGCCTCTCAATGGGAGCATGGCTGTATCGTGCAATGGACCTCGGCATAATTACGTCCGATGATTATCTTGGAATCCGAAAAATCTTTGTCGCGAAAGGCTGGAACAGGCAGGAACCCGGCGACGAGATTGCTAAAGGAGAGAAACCCGCCCTTATGGATGCAATGGTATTACGTGCCCATGCCGAAGGGATCATTTCCACATCAAAAGCTGCTGAATTATTAAACCAAAGCATCAGTACCTTTTGTTCAATAGACGGAGAACCGGAAATTGAGTGCTCAGCACTGCTATGTACTTGATACAAATACAATAATCGACCTGTATTTTGGAAAACTGCTCCATAAAATATTCCAGTTACCCTGTACATTTCTGATAACCGATTTGGTGCGTGAAGAGTTACTTAATCCGCCTTTTAACTCGCTCGCGGAGATGGGCCTTCTTGTTGGTACTCTCACTTCTGAAGAGGTCGGGGAGATCCCGGTAATGATGGGAAGGTATCCTGCACCATCCTTCTGTGATCTTTCAGTCCTGATTCTTGCGAGATCGAAAAATACCGTCCTTATCACGGGTGATCAGGCCCTGCGGAATGCAGCCGCAGATAACAGTGTAGATTGTCATGGCACATGCTGGCTGATTGATTATCTTGCGAACCAGGGGCTCATCACATATTCCGAAGCAATTGCCGCTTATACGGTGATGGTGAATAAACCAAGATATCCCCCAAAGGATGAATGCAAAGCTCTTCTTTTGATGTGGAAACAACGGCAAAAACTGGAATGAACTCAAGCAGCCTGCCTCCGGATCTCCGGGAAGACGTGCTCCGTTACATCGACGAGCTTGTCAAACGCTCAAAAAGAAGATCCCCATCGTCGTTACGGTGTGTCGCTGAAGGCTCCCTTAAAGAGCTCGGTACCCGGTACTCATCAGTTGACCTTCAGCACAAGGCACCGGAGTGGCGGGGAGGAAAATCCCGGTGACCGTCCCCCCATCTCCCTCACTCATGCCTCCCCGGCCTGACCTTCCGGATCCCGCCCCGGGCGTCCTTCACATCCCCGATATACCGGGGGATCATGTGGCAGTGGCAGTGCATCACGGTCTGGCCGGCCGCCTCGCCCACGTTGAACCCGATATTGTAGCCGGCCGGCCTGAAATTTTCCTCGACAACCTTTTTGCACTCGTCAATGAGATCGATCATCGCGTGACGCTCTTCTGTGGTGAGCGAAAAATAATCCGGCGTGTGCCGGAACGGGATTACGAGCAGGTGGCCTTTACTCACCGGCATCCGGTCCCACCGGGCATAACAGAGATCGTTTCGCACAATAATATCGTCAACAAACGGCTTGCAGAACGGGCATTTGCTCTTTTCATGATCCATGTATCGGGCTCCGGGACCGACCCCCGGGATTTTTTTAAATTATTCACCGGTCCCCCGGGGATCAGGCAGTTCCATACTCAAAGGTGATTTTTTAGGGAATTTCTTCACAGCATTTTGCCCTTCCTGTTTATTTCGGTATCGGGATGCAATCAATAAGAAAAATGCATGCCTTGTTGTCCGGTGACAGTCCTGGTTAGCGTTCCCGGCTGTCCCCAACATTCGAGTGTGCCTGGAAAAAGTGGGCCATAAAAACCGGAATCCGAAAATCAAAGGTCCTGTTTTCCTATCGTTGTTATAATCAGCCTGCCCGGAACAACACCTCCCCTGTTCTCTTGTATCCTCCGGTAAACCTCCTTTTCAACACTACAAATTTATAATAATCAATAAAATAATTTGTAAAAGACCGGGACGGTACCCATCCGGCCCCCGCCAGATACAAAAAAAGGAGAATTTTTCGTGGAGATCGGACCCGCAACAACGGTAGGCACGGAAGTGTGGGTCGATCCTGCCATCTGCCACCGGTCGCACCGCTGCCGGATACATCCCGTCTGCGTCGATATGTGCTCCATGGGAGTTTTTGTTAAAATAAAAGGTGATTATGTCTACCCGGAAAAAAGCGAACTCTGCTGCATGTGTTTCTCGTGCCATTCATTCTGTCCCGTACACGCGATCACCGTCCGGTGGACTCTCCGGCCCTGACCCCGGGAAAAACGGACAGTCCCCCTAAAAAAATCTCCCGAATATCTTAAGAGAATACCCGCCGGCATTGGCTGTGCATGACCCTGTTAGTAAAAAACTGCTCTGTAGAAATCATTTCCACTTCATCAAAACGTATTTGAGAGGGTGACCCCCTCTCTCCCCCAGAGGGGGAGGCAACCCAAGGGGGCAAGCCCCCTTGACCCCCGTATATTGAGAAAATATTTTCTGTTGCTTCCCGTGCAAAGGCTTGCTCCCCGGGGCGAGCCCCGACGAGGCGGCGAGCGCCCGGGGTCCCATCGAAACAAAACTAAAAATTTCTATCAGCTTTTCTACAGAGCCTAAAAAACTAAAAAAAAAGAATGAACAAGGCAGGCTGCCGGAAAAAGAATCCGGGAACCTGCCACCTAAACTTTTATCACCGTATCCGCCATGCGGACGGTCGTCTCCTTTGAGGTCACCCGTGTCTCAAGCGTGAGGGTCTCCTGTAAGCATTTTGTGGCAAACACGCCGCAGTCCGCGTTTATCGTGACGGTTTCATTCTTCACCTGGTCCGCAGCAAGATCTCCGATGCACTGCTGCATGGTATCAGCGCCGTTCAACCCGATGACCGCTCCTTTGCTGTTGTGCATCTGTAAGGAAATGCAGACCTCATGTGCCGTCGAATAACCGGTATTTGTGATCGACGCGTTCAACTGCCGGCATGTGAGGCCACAGTTTGTCATGTCCCCGGTTTCAAGGAGAAAATCAACCGGTTTTTTTGGTACCGTGGTCGTAGCTGCCGGTTGCAGGGCTGTCGGGGCCTGAGTTACGGATGTAACTGTTGTAACCGGATGGGTCACGGTTGATTTGCTTTCGGGCAGCGTTCCTCCGGCTGACGGTCCTCCTGCAAACATGAGCGCAGCCACGGCAAGAATAACAATTATGCCGACGATAATAACGATGACCTGCAGGGTCTTTCTCCTCTGCCACGGGGCGGGTGTTTTTTCCGGGACTGGTTCTTCCTCTGCCATATACCTTCGCCCGGTAATATGCACAGGTACTTCATGATACTTCTGGTGAGCCGGCACATCCGGAAGGAAACTCCGGATCCTGCCCGCGACGCAGGACATATAACCAGGACCATCCAGGCAATTTATATGCGAATCTGTCGTTCTTTCGAATAAGGGAAAAAATGTTCCAGAACATCTGCACGAGGATAGAACGAATTTTTTTGCGGCTGGGGTACCCGAGAAAAGCGGCAGCTCCGGCTTCACGGTTTATTTCCGTATTTATCGTTGTTCTGCTCGGGCTTTTTGGACTGTTCTTTATTGACCCTGAAGAATTGTATGAACCGATCACCGGTGCCGGGATTGCTGCTGCGGACGCCCGGTCCGGGACAATTTTTGTCCGTCCTGTCGCGTTGCGATATTGACCCTTTTGTCCGGGTCCCGGGGTAATATTCCTGTATGATAGCGGTGGCGGTTGTGATTCCGCCATCTGTATCATGACAGGGCAAGATCGCTAAAAAACAAAGTGATCCTTTTCTCCGGGTCCGGGATAAGATGTCGTTTGCGGTACGGTATCGTGTTTTTATTTCCGCTGACGGTGTCGGGAAGGTTGTGTGAAAATAAAAAAAAGTGATAAATATGGAAACAAGAGTCGCAAATTACAAGAGAACGGCCGGCCCGGATGCACGTGGGTCTGGCGTTGCAGTGCAAAAACAGGATACCAGAAATACGGCAGGACCGGTCTTTGGGCTAAAAAGTTCAAGCCCAAAGAGACTGCGCCAGTATCAAAAGGTTGTGATAAGTACCGGAAAGTCTGGCATATCGGAGCAGCACACCGGGAACATTCCGGCTTTTATGGCGGAAAAATCTGCGTGTGCAGATAAAGAGCCGGGCAGGTGGTATGATAATCAGTTCTTCCCGCTTCCTGCGGGACTTGAGCGGATTCTCGAACGGCTGGAAAAGAAGGTTGTCCGGCAATGCCTCCGGCTCCGGAGAATCGAAAACCGGGGGTGGCCCTGATGCCCCGGAGACCGGCGGAGGTGAGCCCGGATGTCCCGTTGTTTTTGATCCCCCACGTGATCCGGCAGCGGATCCGCCTGTATGGCGACAGGGTGGAGCGGGTGACGGTAAAAAAGGCGAGCCATCATTTCTACACGGTCAGTATCAGGACATGGCCGGTAAAGAGGGAGTTTGCGACTGAAGCGGCTGTTGAAAGGAGCTGGAGAAAATGACGAGAGGGCGACAGCCGACGAAAAACCGGGACGCTGGGATCGCGATGGCAAAGATGCGGGGAACCGTCATGCAGTTTGTCCCGGAAGCTGGCATGGTGTGCACTTTTATGATCCGGGGAGCCGGCCGGATCATTTTTGTCCGGATCAAGCGGGCATCCCGGCTCCATTGCGGAGTTACGGAGCTTGCAGCGGATCATGATGATCTGATCGCCCGGCTCCGTACGCTTCCCGGGGTCGGCCCGGTGATCCGCGAGCTCTGGCTTTATTCCAAGAAAGGAGTCTGGCGGTACTTCCGGGTCACGGATACCGGGATCGAAGAGACCGGCCCGGACGGGATACTGCTTAGCCCCGCAGGAAAACCATCAGCAGGTGCCGGGGTGGTGACCTGTCCATGAACCCGAAGTACCCCGGTTCAGTGAGGGGCTCTTCCCGTATGCAGGATAACCCCCCGTTTTTGGGAGAGAGGGAAACCCCTCGGGGGAGATGCAACCAGATCTCCCCGTTTTGGGCTCCGATTGGGCGATCCGGGGGGGATCCGGGGGACGAAATCGGGAAAACGGGGGCCCATTGTTTTACGAAAACCCCAAATTTCCGCCTGATTGCAGGATTTGTGGGGTTTGCGTGCCCTAAAAAGGGACCAAATGGGCCCAAGTGGTGGGGCGATAGTTCCCGGGATGGGCTGGCGGACGTGGGAATGACAGAATGCGGATATGGAGTTCCGGTCCTGAATGCCGGTACCCGGGTGACCCTGATGATCAGTACCCTGGCCCGGCATACACCTTCCTGGCACTCTCCGACGTGGGGATCCCCGGGTTACTCCGAGGGACGACGGCAGCAGGTGCCGGATTCCTCAATTTTTGGGGACGAAATCGCAAAAATGGGGGCCCATTGTTTTACGGAAATCCCAAATTGCTGCCTGATTGCCGGATTGAGGGAGTTGGCGTGCCCTAAAAAGGGACCAAATAGGCCCAATTGGAGAGGCGATCTTTCCCCGGATGGGCTGGCGGACGTTGAAACGGGGAAACACGGGTCCGGGGATCCGACCCGGAATGCCCCGGACTTCACGGCTACAGGTAATGATCGGGAGAAGAACATGAAGGACAGGAGGGGGAGGTACCCGGCATGACAACACTCTTTCGCGCATTAGACCCGGAAGCAAAGGGGGAACTGATCCGTGGCGATGTGATTGAACTTGTTACGGTCATCGTGACCGCAGTACCGGACCCGGACCGGCCGGACGACAGGCTCGCCATGAAGATCGCCGCTGAAGTCTACGATGACTTCGCTCCCGGGACGCCATGGATCGATGCTGAACTCGAAAAAGTACGGGAGATTTGCGCCGGAGCGGCCGACGACATCACGATCCCGGCAGAGGACGCCCTGCACGTTGCCCTCAACAGGAACCGGAAGGATCTGGACGGTCTTCTGGTGGGAAAAGTCGGCGGGCATCCCGCTGCCTGGGCATCCGACCCGCAGCTCATGGCATATCTCGGGAAGGTATTCCAGAACGCCCGGGCCGAGGTGTCGGTCTGGTGGCTGGCGTGGACCGTGGGAATGGACGATGACGGGAAACTGGTCGTGGACTGCGAGGACAGCCTGACGCTTCCGCGCCCGGCTGGTGCGCTGCGGTATCCTGACCGGGAATCGTTCTTTGCGGCGGATGCAACGGGTGAGACCCGGAAGAATATTCTGGAGCGCATGAGGCGGGTGAATGGTGTGGTGGGGAGGTTGGTGGGGGAGTTGATGAATGCGGAATAAACGATATGCTCCGGGATTTCCTGTGGCGCTCAAAGGGCGGCCTGCCGGGAGAGAGTGCAGCCGCGGAATGCAAATACACATACAGCGATGAGCAGAAGTTGCCGGAGGTCAGGATCCCTGTTCCCGCATCGTTAAAAATAAGACCGGATTATTTTCTTTTTATGGATTCTTTGCTTTGGCTGGTACGTTCTCTGGTTTCGGCTCATAGAATTCCATCTCTCCTCTTTTGTAGGAGCCTTCGAGGATCTCGCTGAGCTTTGCGGCAAGCTGCTGTGCGGCAGAATGCGACAGGTAAATCCGGGTCGCCGGGATCATCATCTTCCCGTCTTTTTTGACCCCGGGCATCTCCAGGAAATCAATAAAGACGTCCCGGTTTGTGCAGGTGATATACGAGACATTGGCATATGCGGAAGCCCGAACATCCGGGCACATCTCGTCCGGGCTAAACTGGTACATCCTGCCAAAATCAAGAGAGACCGGCTGCCCGGGAACCGGTGCCGCTGGCGCAGTTTGTTTTTTTGCAGCCATATGCATCAGTCCTGTGGTGCGGTGCCGGCCGGATACCGGTATGCATTGCCGCACCCGGCCAGAATGACCGGTGAGATGCTGCCGCTTTCACCGGATATCCGGTATGCTGTCGTCGCTCCGTACACCTGTATTCCTGTACAGGAAGAACGGACCGTCTCGCAGTAGTGCGGTATTGCCGTGTTCATGCAGTCAGATCCCTGCCGGTCATCGAGCGTGGCATACGCAAGGAGCGTCAGGGCGACAAAGGTCTTTTTTGACCGGTCCACCGTATAGGCCGGGTGCTTGCCCCCGGCAGTTTTCAGGAGGCCGAACCTTGTCAGGGTGGCAAGCGCATCCCGGACGCTGGGGGACGATGCCCCGGTCAGTTCTTCGAGATCGCGGGGATGGTAGACGGAATGAGGATCGGCAATAATCTCTTCTACTACCCGTGCAATCACCGTATCGCCAAAGAGGCCGGCATACGGGACATCCGAAAATTCCGGGCCCGGTGCCGGCACAGGAGTACCTCCAGTCATAATGATCACATCAACAGATAGTGCAGTAACCATAAATAAAGTTTTCATATCGGAAAATTTGTTTACAGTTCGATCCACTGGCTGTGGTGAGGGATCTCTTCCCCGTATTCCATCATGAGGTTATCCGCCCAGACCAGATCAGAAAGGACAATCCACTTCTCCCCGGTCGAAGGATCATTCTGCATACGCATCCTCCCCCGCGCCGGGCCACGGCAGATCTCTTTTACCCGGATCCCTTTCTGCTCCCATTTCTTATTGCAGTAGAGCAGCCTTTGCGATGCGCCCCTTTTTTTAAGCCAGGCAAGGAAGCGGACGACTTCAAGGGTAATACCATCAGAGGGAGGCGGAGCGGGGACCATTGCAGAAGGTTCAGAATTAACTCCCCTTTATACCCGGACCGGACGGGGCGAAAGTGAGATGGCGTGCATCTGTTTTTACTGAAGAAGTATAAGATATTCTGCACCCTGCCCTGTGTGTTTACCGGATTGTCCGCGGCCTGGCACTCCGGCTCTTTCTTCCGGAATGGTTCGGTTCGCACCAGCCAAAATGCCGGCACCCGATACATGAGGGCAGGACTGATCGTTTGCAATTTTCGGGAAACGGATCCGGTTTCTGTGCCGGGTCATATTGATCGTTTTTCCGGCGTACAAAGGATCCACCCGGTTTTAATTCGTAATTATAGCGACTGCTGCACATACTGTACGTTACGTTGAGCATGCAGTAGCCTTCCACCGTCACGTAGTTCCATGTATGAACTGCCGGATATTCATCCCGGTCTGTGCACTTCTCTCTCATTACCGGACCGGGTTTTTCCTGCAGGGTCAAGGGGTTTGTGGTTGGTCCGGCTGTGGTGGTGGATAAATACTTCTTCGAAACCTGAAAGAAGATAGGCCTCCTGATGAACGATAACCTGCATGAGCATGACAGAAAAATCATTAGGAATTTTTCCTTCGATATCCGGATTTGTGTTCTTTTATGTGTAGTACAAAGGCCGCCCAGCTTCGTTTCTCATTTCAGGAACATTTTTGTTCCTGTTAAAAAAATTCCTTCGAGCGCCCGGATAAACCATACGGCTTTTTAAAAATCCCCGTTTTTTCAAAAACAGGATTTCATAATCAAAGCCCATCCCCCTAAAAGAACAATATGGATATGTCAAAGGGGCCCCCGAGACAAAAACCAAAAATCAAAACAAAGCAGGGGGGAGACGGTACAAAACCCGGTCGCCTCATGCCAAAACCGAAAGGGACGGATAATCGCAAAGCAGTGACCGGGTGCACCCGGCCGGTCCAGCCTCCCAAATGAAACGGTCCGGAGGATCGTTTCGCGGGACTGACGGCCGGAAATGCACCAGAAATTCCCGGCCCGGCTTGCGGCTGTCCGCCCGACAAATCTAAAAAAGAAAAAAAATGGAGTGAACCAAAAATGGCAGATTTCGTACAGAACACAAATGTAAAATCAGCAGTAAGACCCCTCGCAACCCCGGTTGCGGATGTGACGACCTTTAACTCGATCGTCGAGTCCATTATCACCGCAAACCCGTTCGGGTGCGTCCCGTACATGACCGCAGGGGAAAACCACGCCGGTGTCGAAAAGGTCCGCGAAGCATACACGCTAAAAATCGTCTTCCAGGACACCGATGCAAATGTTATCGGCAACCTCACCGACAAGTACACGACAGTTAACGGCTTTACCGCCGGGGCAACAGCGCTTCTCGCGGACACTGCACTCATTGCCGCCCACAACGGAACGCCGGCCCGCGACACCGACCGGGAAACCTACAGTGCAACACTCAAGTGCCACGATGAAAATGGTGAGATCTACAACGTGACCCTTTCCCGTGACAAGGTCACCATCTCATCGTACGAAGACGATGCGATCCTCGTAAAAGTCGAGACCTGGGCAGACAGCGTCGCAGCGCTTGCCTGAACCGGTGAGAGCAATGGATGATCTCTTCATCACCATCATGGTCTTCCTTGGCGCCGGCCTGCTCGCCTATGTCCTCATCCCCGGCCTGTTTGTCATGTGGGACCGGGTGCTCGACTACATGAGCGACGGGGGAAACAACCCGAAATAAAACAGGAAAAACCGGGAACTGCACAATTCCCGGTTTTTATTTTTTTATAGCCTAAAAAAATTCAGTCGTCCTCATCATTCTCATTTACCGGCCAGATATACTCATCATCCTGGGAATCCGGCTGGTCTTCATAGATGTCTCTTACATCCCGGCAGGGGTCTTCCTGGTTTTCCTCGTCCAACGGATCGACATACTTCCCCCGCCGTTTCTGTTCCCCGAATGCTTTACTGCTCCGGGTTCCTGTACGGGCTCGCGTAGTTTTTACCATCAGGTCTCACACTCTTTTTGATTTTTGCTGGTAAATCTACAATCAATCCTGCGTTTCTGTATAAAAAATTTTTGTCTTTTTAGAAACGTTGGGGACTGCAACCACCGGACCGGCCGTAAAACCGGTTCCCCGTCCGGCAAAAGAACAATAGATCCTGAACAACAAATCTTCCCAATATGATGCAGCAGGTAAAAGATACCGCAGGACTCGGGCTTCTTTTCTGGCTGATGGGATACCTCGCATCGCTCGTGCTGTTCTTCACGCCGTTTGCGGGTATCATGGGCTGGATCCTCATTGCCATTTTCACGCCGGTCACCATCGCAGTTACGTGGTGGTGGTTCCGGGCGCGGAGCCTTTCTCTCGCGTACTACGCGGGAGTTGGAACCACATGGGTAGCCATTGCCGTCGTGCTCGATTACCTGTTTATTGTCCTGCTTTTTGGCTCGGACTATTACAGCCCCCACGTATTCCTGTACTACGCCCTGACATTCCTGGTACCGGTGTGCGTCGGTTTTGCCATAACCCGGAAAAAACCGGCAGCACAGCAGGGATGAGAAGAGGTCGATCCCTGCTCTCTTTTTTTAAAAAAGGATGGCCGTATCCGGCAAAAAAATGAAAAAATCCTCAGGCGAGGGTGACATTTTCCCCGGTATTTCCCACAGCGGCAAGGTAGACCGGCCACTGTGTCTCTGGGTCGAGGTTTGCAAGTTTTCCCACCATCTCGTCATGGAAGAGATCGATGGGAAAGACCGCGTAACCAAGAGTGGCTGCTGCCATAATGAGGTTCTGGCAGGTATGGCCGGCCTCGATAAAAACGCTCCTGTACCCCCGGTTACCCAGTGCCCACACCGACCGGTAGGGCACCGCTACCCAGAGAAACGTAACCGCAGCCCGTGTTACGATCCGGAAGTTCAGGCTCGCGGTGCTCATTTCGAGCGGGAGTTCCGAGTCCAGTCGTTCGACCACGATACTGTTTGAGGACGGGAGGTAACGGTACAGTCCCGTCTCAAGTCCGTCCACTTCCCCGGTAACAAAGTATGTCTCCAGCGGGTAACGGGCTCCGCTGGATGGCACGTTCCTGAGCTGGATCGTCTCTGCCGCCATCCGTTTTATCCCCTGCGTGCACCAGAGGAGATAGGAAAGTTTCTTCAAATCGATGGACGAGCGGGAGAAGAAACCGGGAGGCTCCCAGTCCCCGATAACAGAACGAATGGAAGTGTCTGCACCGGTTTTTGGCAGCCGGAATTTTTTCGGGTCCGGCAGCCTGATGACCGTCTGTCCCTCCTTTACCGGGAGTTCATGCGGCGGTTCCGGAACACGGAGGACGAGATCAACCGTAGAATAGTCCGGGTATCGCGTCTCTTTCATGAAATCGTTGCCAATATCATTCATAAAAATTCCCTCAGTTGCGATTAAATTCCTGACCGGAATGAAAAAGAGAATGGCGGCCTGTTTTTAGGCCGGAGTGTGTGATGGGATGCTCTTTTTCATGCTGCCTTGACATACAGGTCGGCAAAGACCTCTTTGCCTTTGCTCCTGGGGTGACGTTCCCCGAGGTCCCCGATGTAGTGGTCGAAGGCGGCCTTCGTTCCGTCGACATCGAGCTCAACGCGGTCGACTTTTTTGAAGCCTGGCATCATGAACCTGATGTCGCCGAACACATAGATGGTGCCTTTGACCATCTGCCCGCCGACACGGCCTTCGACGTTGCCCTTGATGATGACCGTACCGCCTTCCGCATGGGTGGAGACATGGATAAACGCATCCTTTTCGATGATAATCGTCCCGCCGAGCATGAAGGTCCCGATGTCGTTGCCGGCGCTGCCCCTGATCCTAATCGTGCCGCCCCGCATGCCTCTCCAGTCGCCACGGTATGCACAGCCGACATGGTTGCCGGCCTTGCCGTCCACGAGGATCTCGCCGCCCTCCATCGCAATACCGCAGAAGGAATCGACGTTTCCTGTGACATGGATCTTACCGCCCTTCATCCAGCCGCCGACATACATATCGGCGTTGCCATTTACGGTGACGGTTCCGGCAGTCATCTTGCTGCCGATGTACTTGACCCGCGAGCAGTCGCCCGCGATCACGATATCGGTCTCCGCTGCCGTCGCGCCGGCGTTACCGGAGACGGTAAAGAACTCCCCGATCGTGACGTGGGTTTTTCCTTCCCGGCATTCGAGTCTTGCGATCTGCTCTGCTGTCTTTCCGGCACATGCATCCGGTGTGATAGAGTTTGCTTCGAGCATGAGTTCGGGGGTTTTTATGGGTGTTAAGGTTACTGTTGCCATGATTGCACCTGCCTTTTGCCTTTTTCAGGCCTCCACATCGACATCGATCACGAACGGGTGCGGGGCAAGATATTCGCGGACCGGGTAGTTGGTAATCCCGACCGTGTAATAGCCCTTAGTGAAACTCTCGGTCACATCGCGTTTCACCTGCGGGTTTTCCTTCATCTTCGGGTTGACCCAGACGGTCTTCTTGTGGCCGTGGCTGAGCACTTCGCCGTCACGGACAACGATCTCGCCCGATTTGACAAAAGCCGCAGCCCGCTGGAACGCGGATTCGATCTTCTCGGGATCGCTCGGCATGTTCTTGTAGTTGAGGTCGAAGACCGCAACATCCGCAATGTGGCCGGGTGTGAGACTGCCGTAGTAACTGCCAAGGCCAAGGCATTTTGCCGGGCCTGCACGGGTCATTGCCGCAATCTCGTAGAGCGTCAGTTCGCGGTCGATCGTGTGGATGTTGGTGAGATCGATAACCTTGTCCGCTTTTTTCATGCTGGCAAGGACCGCTTCACGCGATTTCTGGCTCATGAGCCACTTGATGACACGCGGGTACCGGGTGAACGGCCCGGCATTCGGGTGGTCTGTGGTAATAAAAGTCCGCATCGGGTCTTTTGCGTAAAGCGCAAGTTCGAGACCGGTCGCCCACTGGACTCCGTTCGGGACTACATTCTTGTCGTAGATATACGGGACGATACCGGCAGCAGTTTCCAGTTCGACATCAACATTTGCCCACTTGAGGTGGTTGAGGGCATGGAGGTGGTGCTCGAACGGGCCGTCTGCTGTCATGGTCGTGGTTTCGTCAAGAGTCACGCAGCCGAGATCGACAGTGATATTTTTTTGCCTGTTGACATAGTCCATGACCTCTTTTGCTTTCGAGCAGAATGTCGCCCAGCTGTCCCCGCCATAGGAATGGAACTGGAGGTGGGTCGAGTGCATGACCTGCTCGCGGCCGAACTTGTTTTTCGCCTTGACACCCTCCGCGAGTTTGAGCGACGCCAGGGTTGTCGGGTAGTTGCCCGGGTTCCCGAGGTTGTTCTGGTGGATGTGAACCGAGTGGGGCAGGCCGAGGTACTCGTTTGCTGCCATGAGACCGGAAATGATCTCATGGGGAGTAATTTCGAAGTACGGGACATGGTCTTCAATGCCCAGACAGTTCATACCCCATGCCCAGGCAGCGGTGCCGCCGGGGTTGACAACCTTGACGCCGAAGCCTTTTGTTACCCTGAGTAACCAGGCAATGTAAGCGGCGGTATTCTCGACCTCGCCTTTTTTTAGGTACTCCATGACAAACCAGTTGTTCCCGAATACCGGGAGGGCACCTTCATCGATAATCGGTGTGTCGTGGATCTCTTCGTGCACGTGAGGGGAGTGGATGGGGGGCATTGCTGCTTCCATGACAAAGCCGTATCCCATACGGGCATAATCGTACCCGGTCTTGAGCGTGCTCGGGACGGAAAATCCCATCTCCATCCGTGTGGGGGCATGGGCAACGCCGCTCCGGAAGAGTTTGTCTTCAGGACGGAAGAGCCGGCCGACATTGACCTTGGGGCCCGCAACATGCGAGTGGACATCCACACCGCCGGCCATGACAACCTTGCCCTTCGCATCGATGACCTTAGCAGCGTTGCTGACCTTCTCGACAATTTTGCCGTCCTTTATCGCGATATCGGCAACGTCCCCGTCAATCTTCTGGGACGGGTCGATGACAAACCCGCCCTTGATCAAAATCTCGCCGTGGATCTCGCTCATGCTTCATTCACCGCCGAAATGTTTGAGGGGTGCTTGCGATCTTCCTTTGCCGCGAGCCAGACCGGCTGGGAATTGGTCAGTTCACACATGCGCTCGTAAACCATATCGAAGAGTTCCTCATCGCTCGGGACACCCGGCAGGCCTTCGATGACTGCCTTGAACTGGATCGGGACATTGTCCATACGGTAGACTACGCCCGGCTCATCGACACCGGCAATCCTGACCGGGATGTGGAGATCAGCGATCTCGCTTGCCATATTGAAGTTGGGGTCGATGGTGATGAACGGGTGTTTCTTTAAGTGCTGGACTGCCTGGATCGGGAAATGAGCGCCCGCATCGGTTCCTACATTGACAAAGCAGTCAACTTCGTCACGCATCGCAAGGTCGATGGAACTCGTCTCGCCCGGGTTCATGTGGGCGTGGGTCCCTTTCGAGAGGTCGATACAGTACGGGAATCCGAAGATCCACGACCAGACCTGTCCGGGCCCGGCAATGTTGTAGTGCCCGCGCATGGCCATGATCGAGCACTTGGTGTGGGTGTTAAGGTCGCGGGTCAGGCTGATGGCCGCATCGATATTGTGGTTGCGTCCGTCAGTGTGCGTGCAGCCCATACCGAAGAAGATCATACAGAACCGTGCCTTCTTCATGATCTCGACAGATTTTACAATCGTCTCTTTCTTGATACCGGCAACGACATCAGGAATATCGTAGCCCCGGAGCACGGTCCTGAACGCATCGAAGAGTTCGTAGTCATGTCCCTGGTCGAGCATCAGGTGAATGTCCGCAAGTTTCGCGGTATCTGTCTGACGCGGATCGATCGAAAGGATTGTCCGCTGCATCTGTCCCTTCTGGGTGAAGTACCCCCGGGGGAAGATCGAGTACCGGGAGGTATGCCGGGGGTGGGCGTGCATCGGGTTGCAGCCCCAGAAGACCACGACGTCTGCACGGTTCTTTGCCTCACCAAGCGTGCAGCTCGGGTAGCCGTTGTCGAACATTGCCAGGAATGACGGGCCATGGCAGATGGTTGCACAGTTATCAAGGACGGCGCCGGATTTTTCGGCAATCCGTGCGACGGCACTCATGCCTTCGCAGTTGGTCGAGCCAAATCCATAGATAAGTGGCTTCTTCGCGGCAAGCATCGTCTTTGCGGTCCAGTCGATGGCCTCCTCGTAGGAGATCTCTTTCATGGAACCATCGGGCTGGCGCTGCCGGGGGAGCTTGGGCCGGGTCGGGTCGTTTGCATGGAAGAACAGGTTCGTCCCAATGATGCACGCGTTGTGGACTTCGAGTATCTTCTTGTTGTCGTCGGAAACGAGCACTTCGATATCATCGCAGGACGACCCGCAGTACGGGCATCCTACCTGGGTAATAAGCTTAGGCATGGTTAGTTCGCTCCTTCTTTCCAGAGACCTACCGCTCCCTGCACGAGCTGGAGTGCGGTCCTGCGTTTTTCGTCAGCTGCCGGTTCAACAGTGACCGGGAACCCGCTGTACTGGGGGGTGCCGGTGGACTGGGTCCTGGGAGGAACCACCTGGTTTGCCCAGACACCCTGCCGGATGTGGCAGAGGCCCGGCGGGCAGAACTGCGTTGCGTTGATGCACTTGACAATCACCGTGCCGCATTCGCTGGTGACTTTCACGTTTGTGTTCACCCAGATGCCGGCCTTTTTCATATCCCCGGGGTTCATCTCGATGATCGAGCACGCATCGAAGTAATCGGGATTTGTCTTTCCCTTCTCCATTGCAGCGCCTTCCTCTATGGAACGCTGGGTTATCATATTCAGGTTGATTTTTGTCATGCTTTCTCCCCGCATTACACCGGCGCAAGTACTTCGGTCTCTCCTCTTCCGGAGAGGGTGATCACCTGGTACGGGCAGGCCCTGACACATACGCCGCATCCGGCGCAGAGTTCCATTTTCACGTCAAGACTGATCGATTTCCCATTCACGACCTGGTAGATCTTCTCTTTTGTCACCGGGTCGAGCGTGTAGAGCTCGAGGGCATTGACCGGGCAGGAGACTACGCAGTTCCCGCATCCGGTGCAACGGTTCACATTTACATGCATTGAAAACGCCATGCACATCACTCTCGTTTGATAAAAGTTAACAAATTTTTATTTAATTGATCTTAGGTTTACTATAATTAATAAACATTTGGAAATGTAATTTTAACAGTATTAAACCTCGTCGTGCGATTAGGGGTGCCGAAGGTGTATTTTGTGTAACCTCCATACTGATGCAATACCTGCCGGCTGTTTTACAAAACCGGGTCCCGGTGCAGGGGAATTTTTATTTTTTCATATGGAGCGCTGATTTTTTGCGAGGCCCGTTTTCATCCAACAGCGAAAATCAGGACCAAAAAGAGTAAACCTTCCGTACCCCCATCGTAGTGTAATGGTGGAAGAGAAGTACAAGATCGTCGTTTTTGGTGCGTTCGGGGCAGGAAAATCCACATTTATCCAGACACTCGACCCGCAGGCAAAACATATTGAGGCCGACTGCCCGGAGAAGGGCACGACGACCATTGCGCTCGACTATGGCCGCGTGCAAATCGGTGAGAAGAGAATCTATTTGTACGGGACCCCGGGGCAGGAACGGTTTGAGTTCGCCCGTGACATTATCGGCAGGGGTATGGACGGAGCGATCCTGCTTGTCGATACAACCGTGCCGGTGGACGAGTTCATCGACCATCTCTACCGCTCAATTGATGCTGCGAAGATCCCCTTTGTCGTGCTGCTCAACAAGTGCGACGCAGCCGGGGCACAGCCGGATACTGCAAAGGCACATTTTTCCGTGGCAGAGACAATAGCAGTGTCGGCAAAAGACCAGCGCGAAGCCCGGGAGGCGCTTGAAGGGTTCATCGGCACGCTCCGGCCGCATAATTCCGGTAATAAAACAGCGGCCTGATCAGATGACGGCATGAAAAAAATCCTGGTAAATCCGGGGTATCTTCACTTTTTACAGCACTTCATGTACACTACCGTAAAACCCCTGCGAAAATTTTAGTTCATTCAGATTGGCATTTATTAAAAAGGGGCAGTAACACCAGAATGCACGGGGCCGGACTTTTTTTAACGCATGCATCTATTCATGATCATGACAGATAGTCCGGTCACCCTGAGAACCGGAACTGCAACAATCCTCACAAATGGAGGTTTTTTCCCGTGGAACTAAATATCCTGTATACCACGCTCTCAATCATTGTCGGGTTAGCCGTGGCCTTTATTACCTATTTCGTTATCGGATGGCTCAAAGAGAAAGCAAAAGGAACCAACAACAAGCTTGACGACATTATCCTTGCCGCTGTTCATAAACCGCTCGTCATTTTTATCATCGTGACATCGGTCTATTTATCAGTTACCGTTTATAATGTATTTCCGGAATCGCTTGGGCCGTTTGAAACAGACAGGCTTGTGAATACATTTTTCATTCTCCTCTTTGCATGGGTAACATCATCGTTCTCGTATGATTTTATCCGAACTTACGGTGGCATTGTTGCAGAAAGGACCGAATCTGACATTGATGATCGCGTAGTCCCGAAACTTGCAAAGACCGTAAAATACATGATCTGGTTTGTCGCCCTGCTCGTTATTATTGGCATGTATGTAGCGGATATCACGCCGATATTAGCCGGCGCGGGTATTGCAGGTATTGCCGTTGCGCTCGCTGCACAGGACATTCTCGGCAATATTTTTGGCGGGACCGTTATTGCCATGGATAAACCGTTCAAAATAGGCGACCGGATAGAATACAATTCGCTCATCGGAGACGTCGTGCAGGTTGGACTACGCTCCACCCGGATACGGACGACTGACAACCGGATTATCACAATTCCCAACAAGAAACTCACTGAAAGTGACATCATAAACTATTCATTGCCGGATCCCAGTCTCAAGGTCTATATCCCGTTCTCTTTTGCATACGGTTCGGATTTTAAAAAAGTAAAGAAGGTCCTTCTTGAGATTGCCCATGACTCAGCGGAAAAAACCCCTTGGGTGATGTCCGATCCGGAGCCGTCGGTTTATATCCTTGAGTTCGGGGATTCATGTGTCAATGGAAAAATGATTGTCTGGACAAACAGTTTTCATAATGTATGGGATGTGAAAGACTGGATAAATGAGCAGATCGATGAACGGTTCGCAAAAGAAGGTATTGAAATCCCGTATAACCAGGTCGAAGTCAGGATGCGCGACGGGAAATGAAAAATGAGTGGTCCGGAGCCTGTAATCTCTGCATACCGGTGGTGAGGAAAATCCGGCCCAGGCTCTCATAAAACATATTTCAGGAACGGAACAACAGGTGTCAGGTCCCGCCGGTAAACGCCCGTCCTGGTGTCCTTCCCTTGTTCTCCCACTACTTCTCTTCTCCGTATGTCCCTGAATACGTGGACTTCAGCAGAATCCGGACGCCCTTCCTTCCAGAGTTTCTGGATCTCGTCCTGGTTCATCCATACCCTATCGCAGGTTCTGGTTGACGGTGATTACCTCTTTACCGCACTTTGAGCCTGACTCTCTGGTCCTGCCGGCCCGGGTATTCATGGAAGAAGTGGATGCAGGAAATCTGAAATTCGCAGGTTCCTGCTGACCCGGGCACTGCTGTCAATTAATATGAATAACCATGAAACAAAAATCGTTCTGGAACAAAAGGAAATGAAACGATGAGCACATCAACAAATGTTGTCAGGGATTATTCCTTCCTTGTTGAGGCAGCAAAAAATCTCGGTGCGGCTGACGCAAAAGTGATCCCTGCATCGGAGATCGTGGTTGAGAACCGCGTGGCACTCAAGTGCCGGGCCGGCTGCATCGGGTATGGGAAAAAACTCACCTGTCCCCCGCACGTCCCGACCCCGGATGAGTTCCGGAAGATCCTTTCAGAGTACCGGTATGCCCTGCTCGTAAAATTTGTCTCTCCTGCACATGCTGACCCGGATATTATCTGCTCGATCTACCGGTACTGGCTTGACGCTGCGGCACCGGCCGACAAGAAGGCAGCCGCTGAAAAGTTCTGGAAGGACCATTTCAACGGTACCGGCACGTTCGCGCCCATGATGCTTGAACTTGAGCGCCTTGCCTTTAACTCGGGAAACCCGTTTGCCCTTGCATTCATCAACGGCTCGTGCCGGCTCTGCGAAACCTGCAACGTGAAAGGAGGGATCTGTGTCCACCCGACGCAGGCCCGGATCCCCGAGCATGCGGTCGGTGTGAACATGGTCGCAACCTCAGCAAAGGCCGGGATGCCGATAAAATTCCCGGTCGAAGGGAATCCCGAACTCATGGCCCTCCTTCTTATTGATTAAGACCAGAGAGGGGATTAAGGAAGTACAGTCGTGACAGACAAACAAAAACCGTTTGTATGGCAGATGAATACCGACGGGCCTGAAACATACGAACGGTACATTGTCCCGACATGGATGCTCGACTGGACCGGGGACATCATCAGTGCCGGAGGAGTCAGCCCGGGAAAACGGGTGCTGGATGTTGCCTGTGGTACCGGGATCGTGGCACGGAAGGCCGCCGGCCTGGTCGGACCGGGAGGCAGAATCGCCGGCCTTGACACAAACGAGGGGATGCTCCGGGTTGCCGGAAACTGTGCAGGACGGGAGGGATTGACGACCATCGGGTGGTACCAGAGCGACGTATCCCGTATGCCGTTTTCCCCCGGGCAATTCGATATAGTACTCTGCCACTAGGGACTCCAGTTTTTCCCGGACAAAAAAGCAGCCCTGCAGGAAATGGCCCGGGTCCTTGTACCGGGAGGACAGCTTGTCATGGGGGTCTGGGGCCGGGCTGAAAATTGCCCGTTTGTAATAGCCGTAACTGACGTCATTGGGAAGTATCTTGGGGAGAATTCGACAGCCCTGTTCCAAAAGGCCTGTTCGCTCTCCGATCCCGGGGAACTGCGAAACATGGTTCGTGATGCCGGGTTTTCCAACATAACAATCAGGGCCGGGGTAAAAATTTCCCGTCATCCCTCACTTTCAGAGCTCCTCCCCGCGTATTTTTCGATATTCCCGGTCGCCGCAGATATTGCAGCAATGCAGGAAGAGGAGCGGGCCCGGATGTTTTCCTGCATGGCAACGTCCCTTGAGGACTACCGGGAAAAGGACGGTCTTGCGGTACCAACGGAAAATTATATTTTGACTGCTCAAACGCGGCAATCATGATTTTTTTGGAAGTTTAAGTATAATGAACCCGGACAGGAAATTATCTCCCCCTTTAAGCATATGTTGACCTCTCCGACGGATTCACGTACTGTCACGAAACAAAGAAGCATTTTTTTGTAAAAACAGGGAAGTAAAAACCACACACTGCTTCATTAGACGCACTCCAAATATCAATAAACAACATTTTTCTTGTGAATCGGTGACTCCCTATCATGGATGTGGGACTATGGGTCATCTCAAAATGCCGCCGGAAAAAGCACTCCTTCTGATTTCTGAGAGAATCGATGATATAAAAAATATCAAAAAAGATCCGGACGGCCTGGAATATTACGACTTTATCCGCTGGTGTTCGAAGACCTGGTCGGTAATTGATGAAATTTACGGAAGCGGGGATCCTCACTCCGAAGAACTGCGCTTAATCGGACTTCCGGGTTGTGCCTGTAACGCCAACAGGGAAACCCGGATCCTTGCTGACTTATTCCAGTCCCGGTTGCAGGACTATATTGACGAAATTAAGTCCTCCCCGGAATAAGAACCGGGAACAAAACAAAAAATAACTGATTTTTATACTCTTACTCAACAACAGCGTGGAGGATCACGACCCTCTCTTTTGGCCGGTCGCCCGGGAGGGTTCTCACATTTCCAATCTTATCCACGACATCCATGCCTTCGACAACTTTCCCGAAGACCGGGTGTTTGCTGTCGAGGAAGTTGTTATTCACGAGATTGATAAAGAACTGTGAGCCCCCGGTGTTTGGGCCGGCGTTTGCCATCGAGATGGTGCCCCGGTCGTTCCGGTTGTGGTCTGTGAACTCGTCTTTTATCGCGTAGCCCGGACCGCCGCACCCGGTACCGGTCGGGTCACCGCCCTGTATCATGAACCCGGCGATCACCCGGTGGAAGATAACGCCGTCATAGTAACCTTTCTTTGCGAGCGTTTCGAAGTTGCCGGCCGTGATCGGCATCTCGGGATCGAGCGCGATCGTGATGTTGCCCATATTCGTTTCGAGCCGTACCCGTTTACCGGGTTCCTGTGCTGGTGCCATGATTACTCGGGAAGTATTGGTATGCAGAGGATATTTTTGTTGTGGGGTGGGGCAGGGAAAAACCATTCGGGATTTTCATCAGCCTTCCGGTAAAAAATCTGACCTGTAATAGGGTGAAAGGCCGTGTAAGCCGGTCCCACTTACACTATTTCCGCGTGCAGGATTGTCACGTTTGTGAGCGGCCTGCCCTTTTCACCGGTTGGCACATTGGCAATTGCATCCACAACATCCATCCCGTCAATAACGGTGCCAAAGACCGGGTGTTTTTTATCAAGGTGATTGTTGTTCACGAGATTGATGAAAAACTGCGATCTCCCGGTGTCCGGGTATCCCGTGTTTGCCATTGCGACTGTGCCCCGGTTGTTCCGGTTGTGGTTTGTAAACTCATCGGGAATTGTATAACCCGGACCGCCACGCCCGGTACCGGTCGGATCGCCGCCCTGTATCATAAATCCGGGGATCACGCGATGGAAGATAACGCCGTTGTAGTAGCCTTTCTTTACGAGCGTCTCAAAATTCCCGGTCGTGATGGGCATATCGGGGTTAAGTGCAATCGTAATATTCCCCATCGTTGTCTCAAGCCGGACTTTGTCCAGTGATACAGGGGTCGTAGCCTGCGTTGTTTCCGGTGACTGCCCGGTCGTTTGGGTCCCGGCGGTCTGCGTACACCCGCAGGAAACAAGCAGGGCACATGCGATAAGGGCGAAGATAAAGACCGTTTGTGTACGGGTCATAACTACCGGTAATCCCGGCGCGAAAAAAAGGTTGTGTAAAAAGAGGATTACGGGGTCTTCGGCTTATCACTGTCCGACTTGCCGGCCACTTCACCTTTGCGTGTCAAAAGGAATGTGAGGCCCAGCACGACAATAATTGAGACCACACCGGTCGCAACGATCCATCCTCCCTGCGTTGTCGAGGACACATAATCGTTTGCCGCTACATCGATCCCAAGGATTGCGTACGTGTTGCCGTTTGAATCATTTGCAGAATCATCAATCGGTGCATAAGCGGACATAAACGATCCCCACGAATCCGAATAGGGCTCCGGGGATGTGGTCGGGCCTGAAAGTGCCGCAAAGATCATCATCTTGTCCGGGGAGTCATCCACCTGTCCGATCCGTGCGGATCCCTGCGGGTCATAGGGATACAGGTCATCGACAAGGAACGTGGCGGACTTGTCAGTCGTGTTCACCTTCACGATATACGCGTTGATGATCTGGTCGTTCATGCTCCGCATCGTGCGGAGTTTCTTTGCAACAGCAAGGTACTGCGCAGTGTTCTCATCGCCGGGTTTGAGACCGGAAATCTCGCTTGCATTGATCTGCGTGGCCATCGTGCCGGCTGTTGTCTTGAGCCCGGACTGTGCGGTGTTCTTGAGCGCAGTATTTGAATTAGTGTATGCAATTGCAGTCAGCCCGGCAATAATGACAACCGCAATAATGGCGGCAGCCCAGAGTTTTCCAGAACATGAACAGGTCTGTGCCATATCAGTATCTCCTCCTCATAAAAATTCCAATCACAAGCACGGTCGCAAGAACTCCGATGACAAGCGCCGGCGCGGGAGCCGGGGAATATGTCCTAGTCGGGGTTGGAGCCGGTGAGAGCGTGGCTGCAAGCGGTGCAGTCTGCCCTGCGGTCACGGTTGTTGTTGTCGTGTAGTCCATATATCCGGCCTCTGAAAGGCGGACGACGTGGTTGCCCGGTGAAAGGTCCGTCACGGTAAGCGGGGTATAGCCCCGGAACAGGTTATCGGTATATACTTCAGCGTTTGAGGGTGACGAAGCAATCGAAAGGCCGCCGGTCTGCTGGACAACCGGGGTCGGGGTTACACCGATCGGTGTCAGGGTCGCGGTAATTGTCGTGACCGTGTTTGCCCTGAGGTAGACCGTGTTCATCCAGTCGTTGTAACCGGCTGCGGTCACCTTGAAGAGGTGGTTACCGGAGGTGACACCGGACTGCTGGAAGACTCCCGCGGAATTCGTGGTCCCGACCTGCATGCTGTCCATGTAGACCTTTGCACCCGGGACTGAAGTAAGGTAGAACGACCCAAAGACGGCAGTTGACATCGTAACCGGCAGGTTCTGGGACTGGCCGGCATTTACCCAGACAGTCGTGGAATAATCGTTGTATCCCGGAAGTTTGAGGACGACCTGGTGGCTGCCCGGGTACAGGTTTACGGTCAGCGGAGTTTTTCCGTAATAATTGTCATCGATATACACCGATGCGTAGTTCGGGTTCGAGGTCACGTATGCCGTGCCGGTCTGCCGGGGCTGCGGTGACTGGGAAAGGACCGGGTAATAGGTTGCAGTCTGTCCGGCATACACGGTAACAAGCGCGGAATCCGGGGTGTACCCGCTCAGCGTTGCTTTCATCGAGTAAGAGCCGGGGGAGAGGCCGTAGAAGGTCATCGGTGAATATCCCTTAAATTCACCGTTCAGGTAGAGCGCCGCGCCGGACGGGCTTGACTGTGCGTAGATCTGGCCGGTTGTTACCGGGGGGATAGTCGGAATGGTAGTCGGGATTGTTGTCAGTGGGTTGATAGTCGCATATACGGCAACATGCTCGCCTGATTCCGGCATATGGGACGGTTCACCGGTCCATTGATTGTAGCCCGGCTTTGTTACCTTAATTGAGGAGACCGGTGTCCCTGTGGGAGATACTGCGACTGAGAGGATGCCTCCGGCAATCGTTCCTTCAGATTTGCCATCAAAATATACCGTTGCACCATCGACATTACAGTACACATCAATCCAGCCTTTCCCGCCGCCGAGTGTCACAGGTTTTTCCGTGGTGGGTACGGCAGTCGGTTCAGTTGTCTCTCTTGTCAGCGTGGGCAGGAGTGTTGGTTCTTCAGTCGGTTCTTCAGTAGTCTCAATGATCACCGGGCCCGGTTCCAGCGGGATGCCGGATAATTCACCGGCCGCTGATGTAAGCGGGACACAGATGATCAGGCCAAGTGCCAGTACAAGCACGAGGGTAAGCAGTTTCTTTGTCACACTATCTCTTCCTGTAAGTATACATCTGGCATATGCTGCTATAAATAAAAGCGTGATTTGTCAGGCACCCTTTAAAGATCCGGTGCAGGATTATTCGCCGATTTGTATTTCCCGTGAATATCGTTTCAGTTGTTTATAATAAATGAAGGGCTCCTGAAAAGTTCCGGGACAGAGGGGATAAAAACAGTGACCGGATCCCCTTTCCGTCTGCGGGTAGTTTTTATTTTAGAGATGTTTGTTTATTACACAAGCGAGACGGTGCATACCCTCTTTTATTTTTTCTTCATCGGCATTAGAGAAGTTGAGCCGGATCGTATCGTCACCCCCGCCGTCAACAAAAAACGGCATGCCGGGCAGGACTGCCACCTTACCCGCAATTCCTTCGCGGAACACGGTCATGGCAGAAAGCCCTTCAGGGAGCGTTGCGGTCAAAAACATACCTCCTTCCGGTGTTGTGTGGGAAAGCGCCGGCATCAGGTCGTCAAAGAGATCACACATGAGCCTGCACTGCCGACCATAGACAGCGACGATCTTCTTGATATGGCTGTCGAGGTCGTGCGTTTCCAGGTACCGGGAAAGGATCAACTGGCAGAGGAAGTTTGAGTGCAGATCAGCGGCCTGCTTTGCGGTATTGAATGCATCGAGAATTTGTTTTGGAGCATACATCCAGCCGATACGCATGCCCGGTGCGGTAATCTTGGAAAACGATCCGGAGATTACGGACTGGCCGGGAAGATAATATTTTACCGGGCGACGTGGTTTACCGTCAAAGAAGAGCTCGCCAAATGCGTCGTCCTCGTAAAAAACGGTGTCTGTGCCTTCGAGGATCTCTGCGATCTCCCGGCGCCGGTCCTGCGAGTACGTGCAGCCCGAAGGGTTCTGGGAGTTCGGGATGCCGTAGAAGAATTTTACCGGCGAAGAATTTATCATTCTTTTAAACGCCGCCGGGTCCGGCCCTTCACTGTCAAGCGGCACGGCATCAAAGACTGGTTCATAGAGCGAGAAAGCTTCGATTGCGCCGAGATAACCCGGCCGTTCCATGCCAACGTGATCGCCGGGGTTTACAAAGATTTTTGCAAAGAGATCGAGGCACTGCTGCGACCCGTTCACGATCTGAATCTCGTCAGCCGTCGCAGGGATCCCAAGCCGTTTGCGGTACCGTGCAGCAATGTACTCACGCAGCGGGCGGTAACCGTCGGTTGTCGAGTACTGCAGGGCGGTCTGTGGATCTGAAGTAAGGACGTCCCGTGCAGCAGCTGTTATTCCTTCCGTATCGATGAGTGCGGATGAGGGAAGCCCTCCGGCAAACGAGATAATCGAAGGGTCGGAAGAGACCCGGAAGAGTTCCCCGAGAAATGAGGCCGGGGCGTGCTGGATCCGCCGGGCAAACTGAAATGTCATGGTGCACCTGTAAATGAAAAATCAAAACCGTTTTGTATATTGGCTGTACCACAAAAAATTGTTTATTGTCTTTTTGTCCGTGCAGTAAAAAAAATCCGGCGTTCGCACACCTTATCTCTGTTAAACGATAAAATTCCTTCCTGGTATGACACTGACACGGGCTGATGACGCGGCTGCCTGTTTTTCCGGCGGATTTTCCTGTTCGCAGGCAGTATGTGCTGCATTTGCAGAAGATTTCAATATTGATCGAGAGACGGCGCTCAGATTATCCTGCGGGCTTGGCGGCGGAATGGGACACTCAGGGAATACCTGCGGTGCGATCACCGGTGCGCTCATGGTGATCGGTATGAAATACGGCCGGACAAAAGCCGAAGATACAGCAGCAAAAGAAAAGACCTACGCACTCGTAAACGAGTTTATTACCGAGTTTTTGCGCCGGAACCATTCGCTTAACTGCACGGAATTGATCGGCCACAATCTTTCCGATCCAAAAGAGCTTGCTTTTGCACGGGAAAACCATCTCTTCCGCACAAAATGCTCAAAGTTCGTTTATGATGCCGGGGAAATCCTTGAAAAAATTTTATAAATTTTTGTGGGGGTAATCCCCCGTGCAAAGCGGAGTTACGCCGCGTCAGCCATCTCGATTTTAATTATCTCTGATGACAGTGACTGGATCGTACGGTGCAGGTCGGCTTTCTGTTCCTCCTGCACCTGTCCGATAGCCTCTTTGAGACGGTCGAGCGCCTCTCCTTTGTTTGCACCTTCGCAGACAATCCCTGGAATCTCAACGCAGCGGGCGGCAAATCCGCCTTCTGCGCCAGGTTCAAGGACGATTGTGTATTGCATGATCCACAATGTTTCACGGACTGGTATACAGCCTTTGTTGTCGGTAAAGGATACACGCGGGCATTTTTTGGCAGGTAAATCCGGTTGCAGTAGCAACCATTATAAAGAGTAAATAAAAAAGAACACGGTCCCCAGTTTCCCAGGGAACCGGTTTTTGTGCTTATTGTTGCTATCTTTGTTCTTCTTGTGCAGTGTTCGTATTTACTTCATATCGTATAGGTGAAATACCACCATCCGCCTGGATTGGAATTTGTGTAAATATCCGTACCGACGGCCGTCACTCTCCACCGCCCGGGCTGTGCGCCAACGAAATTAAACGTGCATGATGGTGTTGTGACAGTCAGGGATGGTGAAGTTCCCCATATGCCTGAATATTCGTACTGGCGTTCAACTAAGTAGCTGCTCGCCCCGGGGACCGGTTTCCATGTAACGGTTGTTTCACGCGGGTAATGATAGAAGACGGTATTGTTTACCGGTGATGTTAGTACCGGTGTCGCAAGCTTGACTCCGGTGCTATAACTGAAAGTTCGCCATGCGGACGGGAGCGAAGACAGGTAGGTCCCGGTGCTGTCCAGTGCCGTGATTCGCCAGGCGCCCGGCTGATCACCGATGAAATCAAACGTGTAATATGTTGCAGTATTACCTGTTATCGTGACGGTTGGGTATGTATGCCATGTACCATCACTGTACATCCGTTCTACGAGGTATCCCGTTGCATAGGGCACCGGTTTCCATGCCAGTGTTGTTGTGCGGGGGTAATGGTACAGTTTCGCACCGCTAAATGGTGAAACGGCAACCGGGGTCGCCAGTCTTGTTGTTGCAGCTGTTATGGGACCTGCGGCTTCAGTGGATGGCGATGCCGGCAGCCCGGCAGTACTGACATCAGTTGTTCCTGAACCTGTTGCACCGGTATCCAAAGCTAAATGGACCGGTGAAACTCCCGTTCGTGCTGAGGCAGTATCAGCAAAAACGACCGGGATGCAGACCATACAGAGCAGGAATACAAGTATTCCGGATGTAATTATCATCTTTTTTTGTCGTCTCATCGTTATCATCCTCTTCGATCCATACCTGACGGTATTCAACAACTCAAACATGCTCGTGGGATTACAGGAATTCACCGGTTAAAGGAATCCCGGCTCATCTGTTCTGCCAGGTCCTGTTATTGGACAATCTGTCTGTATGATCGCCCATTCATCCACGGGCAAATACTATAATTCAATTATTATATTAAAATAGTTTGCAATCGGAAAACGGTTTCCTTCTCCTGATATCTGGCTGGTAATTTCAGATTTTAGAGGATATTACAGAGCCTGTTGAGAATGTACTTGAGACATTTAAATTGGAAAAGAACGTGGACCCGGGCACTCGTACCTGCTGGATCATCAGTTTATTACGCAACAGGTTTGTCTATTAATTCTTCAGGCCTTCATCTGCTATCCGCTGTACCGCAATCTCGCAGTAACGCGGATCAATCTCGATCCCCATTGCCCTGCGGTTACACTGCGATGCGGCAATAAGCGTGCTCCCGCTGCCCATGAACGGATCGAGCACGGTATCCCCGACAAACGAAAAGAGTTTCATGCACCGCAGCGGCAGCTCCACCGGAAAAGGTGCAGGGTGGCCGATTTTTGTCTTGCGCTCTCCGTTAAACGTCCAGAGCCCGTTTGTCCACGCGAGAAATTCATCCCGCGTAATATCGGACTTACGCGAACCGCTCGTTTTCTTCCATGAGTTCTTGTAGAGCACTACAATCAGTTCTACAGGAGCGATGACATATGGCGCTGACGCGCTCGCCCAAGAACCCCACGCGGTCCGGCGAGAGATGTTTCCCTCGTTCCAGACAATTGTGGAGTGGTAGGCAAAACCGCAGTCCTTTGCGAGGGTAGTGAGATCTGCGCCAACGCTCTGCTGGCCGTTCTTGTTTTTGTCAAGCGGGATATTGAGGCAGAACCGGCCGTCGTCTTTAAGCGAGCGGTAACAGCGCTTCATCCAGCGCTTCGAAAATTCAAGATATTGTTCGTAAGTAAGATGGTCGTCGTGGGAATTGTACTTGATATCTACGTTATACGGCGGTGAGGTGACCACGAGATCGATCCCCTGCGCCGGGATGCGTCGCGTGACAAAAATATCGTCGTTGATGATCGTGAGGTCATCGTTTTCGAAAAATGTTTGCCGTCGCATGTAGTTGTTCCTGAATCAGGGTTGATCGTCATACCTAAAGTATTTCCCGGATAGCATGGCACCGGGATTTTTACGTATAAGCACGGAATAGTATCTTATGCACAAAGAGCCCGGCCCGGCTGCGACCTATACCTATACGCCAATTGGAACGATACATTCTCCTTTCACAGATATTGCCGGAATGCCCATCCAACCAGTTGGTGCCCGGGGTGTCAGGGGCACAATCGAGATCCGGGACGATCTCTGCGAGGGACTTTGTGACCTTGCGGTATTCTCCCGCATTATTTTGATCTACGCTCTCCACCGGTGCTCGGGTTACAGCCTCACAGTCACGCCATTTCTTGACCCGGTGCCGCACGGGATTTTTGCGACCCGGTCGCCGAAACGCCCGAACGCTATCGGGCTTTCTGTAGTAAGACTCGCGGGTGTGGACGGCTGCACAATTACAATAGAAGATGTAGATGTGCTTGACGGGACCCCGCTTCTTGACATCAAGCCGTATGTCCCGTCATTTGACGCGTATCCTGATTCCTGCTGCGGGTGGTTCGAGAGCGTGGCAGAAAACGCAAAAGAGACCCGGTCAGACAACCGGTTCCGGTAGCCCCCATTTTTCCGGGTAATTTTTTAGAATTCTTAATACCTTCCAGCGCCGCATGGTAGATCTGTTATGGCAGAACAAGAACCGCTTCGCGGTATTCCCGGCATCCTGCGTCCGTTCAAGGAATATATCAAAAGCCTTGGTTTAAAGGAAGGCGACCAGATCGTTTACTACGGTTGCGTGGGTACCTGCACGCCGTTTGTTGAACTGCTTGCGGTTTCGATCCGGGGTTTCCACTTAAAACAGGTCTTTGTCCCTCTGCTTGATGAGGAAAAGACCCGGGCAATCCACGATGTGCCGGACGTAGGGATGCAGGCTTCGGGGGATCATGTATCCCTCTCTCCCAAAGTAATAGTCATCATGGGCGGGCTTGCGATGCCAATGATGCCAATAACAAAGGAACAGGTGCGTGACCTTGCTGCCCGGCACAACGGGGCAAAAGTGGTAGGCGTCTGTTTCCAGGACATGTTTAACCGGGCCGGCTGGACGGGCACGGTGCCGTTTGATTTTACGGTCAACGCGATGATCGAGCCGATTACTGTGACCAAAGCGTGAATTTTTTTATTTTTTTTGGAAAGTCATCCCGTCTTCACACGTTCCCGGAAAATCTAAAAAAAGGGCGTACACTTTCCTGCCTGGCTGCCTGCACGGACGATACCTATTTTCACCTTTTACGGCACACCAGTATGCATGGCTTCTTTTGTCCACCGCATAGAAGTTCACTATAAGAAAGATCCACGCCTTAAAAGCCGGACGGACCGGATCCGTTCGCTTGGATTTTTGGTCGATGAACTTCACCTGGTCGATGTTTACACGATAGCAACCTCCCGGGATTTTACCCGTGAAGAACTTCTCGGCATCGGGACCCGTTTGTCAAACCCGGTTGTTCAGGAATTTGTGGTGGATGAAGCGACAACGGCATTTTTCGATTATGCAATCGAAGTCGGGTTTTTGCCGGGCGTGACCGATAACGTGGGGACAACCGCCCGCCAGACAATTGAGGATTATCTCCGGATCAGGTTTGCTGAAGAAGACGGGGTATATTTTTCGCAGCTCTATTTTGTCCGCGGGCATGTTCCCCCTGAGACGGTGGCCCGGCTGGGCAGCACGCTTGCAAACCCGCTTGTGAACCGTGTCGTCATAAAGACCCGCGGGGAATACGGCGACAAAGGGATGGACCGGGCGGTCCCCCGCGTACACTTAAACGAGGTGCGGAGTGTCGGCCTTGTTGACCTTGATATCCCGGATGAAGAACTTGTCCGGCTCGGAAAAGAGGGGATCATTGATCCGGAGACCGGAGCCCGCCGGGGACCGCTCGCGCTTGACCTCGCCCAGCTCCACGCGATCCGCGACTATTTTGACGAAGTCGGAAGGTGGCCGACGGATGTGGAGATCGAATCGCTTGCCCAGACGTGGAGCGAGCACTGTAAGCACACGATCTTTGCCTCGGCAATAGACGACGATGTTCCAAAAGGGCTGTACAAGACATTCATCCAGGCAGCGACAAACGAGATCCGGAAGGAGAAAGGCGACCGGGATATCTGCGTCACGGTCTTTACGGATAACTCCGGCGCGATTGTCTTTGATGACGAACATCTTGTGACCCACAAGGTCGAGACCCACAACTCTCCATCTGCACTTGACCCGTTTGGCGGGGCACTCACGGGAATCGTCGGGGTCAACCGGGACACGATCGGGTTTGGCCTTGGCGCAAAACCCTGCATGAACGTGTATGGTTTCTGTGTTGGTGACCCGGCAGTGGATATCAGGCTGTTCCGGGGAAAAGACAAAAAGAACCCGGTGCTTTCGCCACGGCAGATCCTTGACGGGGTTGTCCGGGGCGTTGGCGTTGGCGGGAACTGTTCAGGTATCCCTACACCGCAGGGGTTCTGCTACTTTGACAACCTGTACGCGGGAAAACCGCTGGTCTTTGCCGGAACGGTCGGCGTGATGCCAAGAGAGACTGACGGCATTAAACTCTACGAGAAAAAAGCCGAGCCCGGCGATCTCATTGTGATGGTCGGCGGTCGGGTGGGAAAAGACGGTATTCACGGCGCCACGTTCTCATCAGAAGCGCTTGACCCGGACAGCCCGGTAACGGCAGTCCAGATCGGCGACCCGATCACGCAGAAAAAATTCTCCGATGTTCTTGTAAAAGAAGCCCGGGACCTTGGACTGTACCGGAGCATCACGGATAACGGTGCCGGCGGGCTTTCCTGCTCGGTTGCAGAGATGGCAAAGGAGAGCAACGGTTGCCGGGTCGACCTTGACAAGGTGCCCCTCAAGTATCCCGGTATGGCACCGTGGGAGATCTGGATCTCGGAGTCGCAGGAACGTATGACACTTGCCGTCCCGCCGGAAAAGATCGATGAGTTCATGGACCTTATGAAGCGCCGCGAAGTTGAGGCGACCGTGATTGGCGAGTTTACCGCCAACGGCCGGTGCATTGTCGAGTGCCAGGGTATCGTCGCCATGGACATCGAACTTACATTCCTCCATGACGGCCTGCCCAAAAAGACTCTCACGACAAAACAGGTAACGGTTAATAATCCCGAACCGGACCTCCCCTGCCCGGAACGTCTTGACGACACGCTTGTTGCGATGCTTGGCCGTAAAAATATTTGTTCCACGGAATTTGTTACGATCCAGTACGACCATACCGTGCAGGGCGGACACGTCCTCGGGCCTGTACAGGGAAAAGGCCGGGTCCAGGCCCCGGCAACGCTCTCAAAAGTTGTTACCGGATCGAAAAAGAGCGTGGGACTTTCGCAGGCGCTGTTTCCCTCCTATTCTGAGATCGATCCCTACAAAATGGCCGCTGCCTGCATCGATACGGCAATACGGAGTCTTGTCGCGCTCGGTATATCCACGGACGAGATAGCGCTTCTCGATAATTTCTGCTGGTGCTCTTCTGATGAACCGGAGCGGCTCTGGCAGTTGAAAATGGCTGCAAAAGGATGTTATGATGTTGCAAAAGCATTCGGCACGCCATTCATCTCCGGAAAAGACAGCATGTTTAATGATTTCTCCGGCTACGATGCAGAAAACAACCGGGTGAAAATTTCCGTCCCACCGACTCTCCTTATCTCCTCCATCGGGATCCATGCAAATGCATTAAAATCGGTCTCGATTGATGCAAAGATCGCAGGCGATCTTGTGTACGTGGTTGGTCAGACTGCGGAGGAACTTGGCGGTTCGGAGTATTTTGCTCATCTGGGATATGCCGGGAACACGGTTCCGAAACTGGACGCGGCAGCGGCAAAAGCGCGGTACCTCCGGCTCCACGATGCGATCTCCCACGAACTGGTCGCATCAGCATACCCGGTTAACCATGGCGGGCTCGGGGTGGCCCTTGCGAAAGTGGCTGTTGCAGGCCGGCTTGGCATGGACATCACGATCCCGTCTGCCATGCGGTCGGACTATTTCCTCTTCTCTGAAACGCTCGGCCGGTTTGTAGTGACAATTGCGCCGGACCACAAGAGTGAGTTCGAGCGGATCATGGGCGCAGATGCGCTGCTCGTCGGGAAAGTGGGCGGGAACCGGCTGCGGATTACCGGTAAAACGTTGCTTGCCGAACAGGAAATTTCAAAACTGGAAATGGCATACAAGGCGCCGTTTGGAGGGTTCTGATATGACCGCGATGTATCCGGCAGATAGCGGAAAGGAGCACAACCGGATCCCGGAAAAAGCCATTATCATGAGCGGGTACGGGATCAATTCCGAGATGGAGACCAGAGAGGCGCTCCTCCGGGCAGGGATGGATTCCGATATTGTGCATATCAATGACCTGATTGACGGGCGACAGAAATTATCCGGATGCCGGCTTCTTGTTTTCCCGGGGGGATTCTCGTACGGCGATGACACCGGTGCCGGCAATGCGTATGCAAACCGGCTGAAAAACAACCTCCACGATGACCTGCTGGAATTCCTTGACGGCGATAATCTTGTTCTTGGGATCTGTAACGGTTTCCAGATCCTTGCAAACCTCGGGCTTGTTCCCGCGTTTGACAAAAAATATTCGCGGGATATCGCACTCATGCCCAACCGGGGCGGACGGCTCGAATGCCGGTTTGTGACGATTAAACCGGTCGAGAAAAATATCTGGACTCACGGGATTTCCAAACTCTGGTGCCCGGTGTCCCATGGGGAAGGAAACCTTTCCTGTTCACCTGAAACGCTCCAGCGCATTAAAAAGAACAAACAGATCGCGTTTACCTACTGCCGGGAAGACCTGACTCCGGCCGGCGGGGAGTATCCCTATAACCCGAACGGTTCAGTAGAGGATATTGCCGGTATCACGTCAGCTGACGGCAAAGTGCTTGGGATGATGCCGCACCCTGAGCGGGCAATTGAGTTCACGAACCTCTACAACTGGCCGCTGTTAAAAGAGCAGATGAAAAGAAGCGGTGAAAAGATACCGGAAGAATCGATCAACATGGCTATCTTCCGGAATATTGTGAATTATTTCTCGTAAATTTTTAATTTTCCTGTCCCGGGTTATTGTGTGGTCACCCGAAAAGACCTTTCTTTTTCCCTTTTTTGCCTCCATGAGACGAGTTTTTCCCCTCCTCATCACCATAGGCAGCACTGCGGCGGGTCATATCATCTTTAAGTTCATCCGCAATCAGGGGGAGGTGAGAATATTTCTTTCTTGGGACCGACATCTGCGCCATGGGCAGTTCCCTTTTTGGTTGTTCTGTTTGTCGTGACCGTTCCATTTCAGCAGCGACGCGCTGGAGATCGGTGGGTTGTTCCTGTTGCTGTCCTTCAGCCGGGGGTGCTATATCGTATGTCGGGTCGCCATCTGTCCATGGGTCCCATTCTTCTGCCGGGTTTTCCTGCTGGACCGGCTGGCGCCCTCTTCGTTGTTTTACAACAACCGGTTCGGGTTCGGGCTCGTATTCCTGAGCTGGTACTGGTTTATCAGGGGGTGAGACTGCACGCCTTTTACCCGGCATGGCCGATGCAAATGTAGCACCGCACCGGGTACAGAATTTTGATTGCATTGATGGAGCCGTATTGCCACAGGCCGGGCAGACTGGTTTTGCCAGCGGACCGCCGCATGCATCACAGAATATGGCTTTTTTGTCGGACACCGTGGCCCCGCATGTCGGGCAGACCGGAAATTCCTGCGGTGCTGCCTGCTCTTCTTCTAGCGGCGTCCCGCAGAGATCACAGAATTTTGAGTTATTGTCGGGGGCCGGTGCGCCACAGTTCCCGCATTTTTTTGTCATACTTGTCCCTTATGAATAAAAACGGCAGCGGCATAAAGTCTGCGGTTTTGTGATTGGTAACCCTGGACCGGTCTATGTTTTTCCGTCGTAGGATTACTGGTGGTTTTGGGTACGGGTTTCCGGATTAGGGAAAATTAGTATAAACCTGCCGGCAGTTTATTTGGCATGTGGGGACGGAAAATCCGGTTTGGGAAACCTTTTGCCTGGCACCCGGTTCAACAGTAAGGAAAATGAAACCCCCGGTTTGTCAGAGTGACCCGGGTTTAAAAACAGTTGTCCAGTTGATTCTCTTTAGACAACAATTAGGCGTTTCGAACCCGGTAACGCATGCGGTGTAATCGTGTGCAAAGAAATGAGGTCTTCATGCAATTCTATCGGCCATTTTATCGAACAAATGCCCAGTGTGGGTAAATGGATCGATTTGGTGCAGAAAGGGGTTTATGGCCTTTTTAGGATAACGTAAAATCCCACTATTTCTATTAACAATCAGACTTTTGAACGGCCACAAAACATGGCAATAAAAAAAAGTTTAGATATAGGGGTTCCGAAGTCCCTTGCCAACACCGAAGGTCTTGCGAGCTTCGAGAGTGTTGCGGTTCTTCGTGATCTTCTCGTTTGCAAGTTTGCTCACGAGTTCAAGACCGGGCTTGACCTTCTCGATGGGCTGGGTCTCAAAGACACCAGCGGCCATTGCCTTTGCCCAGACAGAGTCACCAATCTTTGAACGGACAAAGACAGTGCTCCAGCCGTCAGGGCTGCCAACGGAACCGGTCGAGATATCAGCGAGGTTTGCCACATAGTCCATGCAGACGTGGCAGCCGGGCTGTTCGTACTTGTGGGTAACCTTGAGCGGCAGCTGAACGACCTGTCCGCGCTTGCCGTAGACCCAGAACTTACCCTTTCCGATTTCCATCTTCTTGACGGATTCAAGCTTCATTGCCGCGTGGTCTTCCACGAGCTGAAGGATGCTCTGGTACGGGAAGTTCTCCATGCAGAAGATGCCGACTGCAAGAGCAATCTTGTCGCCAACGTCTCTCCATCCGAACGGGTACAGCTGACCCTTCCTGACTGCCTGCATCTGGCACGGGGTGCCAACGATACCGATCTTGTCAAGACCGTAGCTTCGGGTTGCTTCCTTGATTAAGGAAACGTTCGGGCTGATGTTGTACTTGGTGCCGCGTGCCGCGAGCAACTCTTCCTTTGTAGTAGCAACGACCGGTTTTGGTCTCCAGTGGTGCGGGACCGCAGTTCCACACATATCGTTGTCGTCACCGCAGTCGTAGGTTCCTGCTACAATGGCTCCGTCAATGATTCCCTCTTCGAGTGCATATGCAAAGAGCGAGGTAACGATACCGCCGTCCTGTGCACCCTTGAGAATATCCTTGTCGGTGCTCCGTGCTGACACACATGCCTTGTATTTACCGAGTTCTGCTCCCATTTCAATCACCCTCACTGAAGAGCCGCCATAATGGCCTCGTTGATCGCCTCGTACTCGCTGACTACGTCAGTGTTGTAGAACCCTCTCGGGCACTGGGAATAGCAGGCACCGCACTTGATGCAGAGGTCGCGTTCGCCGTTTGGCTTGCCGAACTCCATCGTGATTGCGCGGACCGGGCAGGCTGCTGCACAGCTGCCGCATCCCATGCACAGGCCCTGGTTGATGACTTCGGTCATCAGGTCGCAGAAACATGCGCTGGTTCCCTTGGCTGCCATGTTCATGAGCGGGGTCAGGAACTTGGTTGCGAGGTCTTTCTGTTCCTTTGTTCCCTTTAAGAGCAGGTATGCCATGACACAGACATTCCTGATCATCTGCGGGGTTGGTGCGCAGCCGGGGATGTAAACATCCACCTTGATTAAGTCACCAATCGGCAGGTAGGACTCGTGAGCCGGCTGGTTCTGCTGGCCGCCGCGGGCGAACCGGGTAATGTTGCCGTATGCGGCGCATCCGCCGAGTGCAACAACGATAGTTGCCTTTTCACGGGTTTCCTTAATCTCTTCAACTGCAAGCTTGTCCTGGATACAGACGGAGCCCTCAACAATTGCTACATCGACCTTCTGGATGTGCCGGACATCGGCAAGCGTAAGGTGGTATTTCAGGTCGACATACCGGTCGAGGAGAGTTAACAATCCGCCGTAGTTGTCTGCGAGTGCGACTGTACAACCAGTGCATCCGCTCAGGTGCGTGTAGCCCACTGAAATCTTGTCTACCACAGGCTTAACCTCCTTGTTAGTTGTTTCCACTTTTTTTGCTACGTCAGCTGCTTTTACAGGTGCCGCAGGTTTCTGCGGTTCCTCGCTGACGTTTTTCTTAAAGACACTAGATAGCAGTCCCATAATCAACACCTATTGTTTCCAGTACTATCCGTACCGTTTTGGGAATTGCCTTTGAAACTTCATCCGAGAGCCCGATCTCCATTTCGGGATCAGTAACGCGCTTGGGCTGGCATCCGATGACTGTAATATCAATCCGGTCTTTAATCCGCTGGAGCGGTTCCGTGAGATCCCACGAGTGCGCATCGCGGTAACTGCCCGGGGGCAGGTCTTCGATCCGCAGTTTTGTGATTGATCCCGGTTCTGCGCCATAATCTGCAATATCGACGATCACGAGTTTTTTCGTCACTTCCGGGTCGAGCAGCGTAAAAATAAAATGCGGGCCGCCAAGACCCGCATCCACTACTTTTACATTGTCGGGAAGTGTGAGTTTCTGCATTTCTTCGATGACCGCCGGACCAAAGCCATCGTCTGCAAACAGGGGATTTCCACACCCTGCGACTACAATCTCCGGATACAGCATGATTCACGTGCGTTTACTGCTGGATGAGTTTCTGGGCGACTACCTTGTTGTCCTCATCGACGACGATCATGTGTGTGGCGCATGAGACGCACGGGTCGTACCCGCGCATGATAACCTCAGCGAGCTGCCAGGGTGCACCGGTGAGTGCTGCGCTGCAGGTTGCAAAGTTCCAGGTGGTCGGAACGAGCATCGAGAAGTACTGGACCTTCCAGTCCTTGACCTTTGCAAGGTGGACATCAGTTCCACGGGGTGCTTCGTTTGCAGCCCAGCCAAGTGAGCCGTCACCCTTCGGGATGTAGTCTGCAACAACCTTTCCGCTCGGATTGAGCGCATCGATGCAGTCGATCATCTCGTAGAAGGAGTCAGTGTACTCCATCTCACGGGCAACGTTCTGGCCGATGGTGCCCTTCTCATCGAAGTTCTTGTACTTGACAAGACGTGCACGAGGACCGACTTCGACAGGCTGACCGTCGTACATCGGGATGCCGGTGCAGGCTTCCATCTGCGGGTTGACCTTGGTGCCGAGCTTGGTGGTTCCGCCAACGGGGTACTTGGGCTCTTCAAGGGAGATCTCCATCTCGCCCATGTACCAGTCCCAGGGCCGGACTTCCTTGAACCGGTCAAGGCTCCAGGATGGGCATTCGTCGAGGCTCGAGCTGCCGTAGAACGGGTGGGTTGCAAGGTAGCCCTGGTCGTGGTACCCGAGGTCCTTCGGGAGCGCGACCTTCATGCCGCCAACATCGACCCAGTCTCTCTTCTGGTAGTTGCGCAGGACTGCAATCATGAAGTCCATCTGCTGGTGGGCAAGGACGACACCTTCCTTGGCAAGGTCGTACATCTTGGTCTTTGCCTGCTCCGAGCAGTTCACATACATACCGCCGACCCGGGGGTTGCTCGGGTGGATGGCTTCGCCGCCAGCGATCTGGCCGATGGTCTGGCTGATCTCACGGAGTCTCTGGATCCGCTTTGCAACGGAGCGCACGGGCTCTTCGGGTGAGAACGGGTTGATCTTAACATCTGTACCCGGGAGATAAAGATCGGGCAGAATCAGGATGTCGTGCAGTGCAATACTGTGGCACCGGTTTGCCAGCTGAAGGATATACCGGAGCAGCTTTGCATCCTTCGGGATCTCGACCTTGATGGATGCTTCCATTGCTTCAGTCGCTGCAAGGCAGTGTGCAATTGGACAAATACCGCAAACACGCGATGCAATCTTGGGTACCTGTTCCGGGGTCTTTCCGATTGCGAGTTTCTCAACTCCCCGCACCGGAGTAATGGAACACCAGTTGCCTGTCTCGATGATACCTGCATCGTTTACCTTCAGGACAAGCTTAGAGTGTCCCTCATGTCTTGTGGTTGGGGAAATCTCTACAACTTTCGACAATATAATCGCCTCATGTTATGTTGAGTTGTTCCTATGTCGGTACTAAATTACACTATACATCTCTCATCTCTAGAGATCTATGACCGTACAATGTACGTTCATGTCTATCTTCAACGAGCCATTTTATAACGTTTATTGTTTAATCCGAAAACGCCCGTAATTCTTGTAATAATCGGGAATCGGCCTTTAAAATAGAACAATTATTAAAAAAAATGCCGCTCTTTTATAACCACGCCAGCAGGTAAAAATATGAATATTTTTGTTATGCTTGTATTGTATTTTTTACTATATCAATCTGAAGCAATTAATCCGATGACTTCTTCTCACCATTGAGTTCGTCCAGCAGTTCGGCAAGCGTCGCCCTCCGTTCGGCATACGCGTCATGCTGGTGGATACTTTCTTCATTGGTTTGTTTGATAGTAACTACAGCATCGCCCGGAAGATAGGAAAATCCGGTAAGGACTTTCTTTGCCATCTCACGGACACAGTCTTCCACAAACCGTGGATTTTTATGCGCGGCAAGAACGACTGCGCTTTCGTCGCCGCGTTTAAGGAGTTCGTAGATGCCTGAGCTCATAGATTCCTTGAGGATACTGATGATCTTTTCGAGATTGACATGCTGGTCGTCATCGGTCTCAATGCAGAGGAACCCCCGGCCACGCTGGTTATGGGTGGCCATCGGCACTTCAGCAAAAAACGCATCAATAGTTTTCTGGTCAACACCCAGCCCTTCAAGGACCTGGTTTGCCCGTTCTTTCATAATATTCTGGGCACAGGGGCACGCGGTCATACCGGTCACTTCTGCACCGATGCTTTTTCGCACGATTGGTTCGCGGAATGTTCTTTTGGCAATTGCCCGCGCATGGACCTTGACTACTTCATGGCAGGTTGTGTGACTTATTGGTGTTTCACGCTTGACCATGAACTCACTGCGCATGAGCACTTCTGTCCGGTCGGCATATTCATGGCGATCGAGCAGTTTCCGTGCCACTGCACTGCAGAGGTTTTCAATCTCACTTACTTTACCTTCAATTGCCTGCTGAAGCACCTCATCGATTACTTCGAAGTTCCGTGACAGATTTGCACCCTTGAGGCTGCCGGGCAGGTCAACGTATACATCGAAATTAGAGATAAAAACGACGGGCCTTTTATCGGGCCGTGATACTTCTACAAGTTTTTTTACATTTTTTACGCCGACTCGGGTCAGGTTAATCCTGACATCTGGCGATGTGGCCTGGACGTCTGGCAGTTTCCCGCTGAACGGCTGATCCGGGGCGCTATCGACTGCATCGTGTTTAATAAGTCATCGCTTCCATGTAGATTTTCAAGTGTTCTTCTTTAATTTTTTCATATAATATTTATGTGCTTTGTCGCTGATATCAAAGGGATAGTATATGATGAAGAAATATTATGAATCCGATGCCGACCTTTCTGTGCTGAAGGGCAAGAAAATTGCGGTGATTGGATACGGTTCTCAGGGACGTGGGCAGTCCCTGAACCTGCGTGACAGCGGTCTCGATGTGATCATCGGCCTGCGCAAAGGAAAGAGCTGGGACGCCGCGACAAAAGACGGCATGACCGTGATGCCGGTGGCTGAAGCGGCAAAGAAAGCCGATATTATCCAGATCCTCATGCCGGATGAGATACAGGCATCCGTCTATAAATCTGAAATTATGCCGTATCTTTCTGAAAATAAAGTACTGATGTTTTCTCATGGGTTCAACATCCATTTCGGCCAGATTGTACCCCCCGAAAATATCGATGTCCTCATGGTTGCACCCAAAGGGCCCGGTTTCATGGTACGCCGGCAGTACGAGGAAGGCAAGGGAGTCCCCGCACTTATTGCTGTCGAGCAGGACCATTCGGGTAAAGCCCATAAGATCGCGCTTGCGTATGCAAAAGGTATCGGTGCGACACGTGCTGTTGTTCTTGAGACAACTTTCCGCGAAGAGACCGAGACCGATCTTTTCGGGGAACAGGCTGTACTCTGTGGCGGTACTGCATCATTAATCAAGGCAGGATTTGAGACGCTTGTAAATGCAGGGTACGCACCCGAGATGGCATACCTTGAGGTCTGCCATGAACTCAAACTGATTGTTGACCTGATCTACGAAGGCGGGCTTACGAACATGCGCCAGTACGTGAGCAACACTGCGCAGTATGGTGACCTGACCCGGGGCCCACGGGTAATCGGACCTGAATCCTACGAAGCGATGCAGGAGATCCTTGAAGAAATCCAGACCGGCGAGTTCGCCAAAGAATGGATGCTTGAAAATATGGTCAACCGCCCGGTCTTTTCCGCACTTACAAAATCTGATGAAGAGCATCTCTTAGAAGAGACTGGTAAGGAAGTACGGGGAATGATGCCCCAGTTCAGGAAATAAATCTCTTTTTTCTCATCACTTTTTTTATCGTCACAAAATGTTGTTTCCCAGAATAATTTGTGAATGAAATCTTTTTTAGGCAAATAATTCGTTCTATTCTGTATGAAGGTCTGCATTATCTATCACAGTGAAACGGGAAACACCCGGCATATTGCGCAGCATATTGCTTCAGCCATTATTGACAGCCATCTTGTTGAGGTGACCGATCATGCCGAACACTCATCAATGACACGTTTTCTGATGCAGTGCAAAGCGGCAGTAACTGAAGATAAAACGACAATTGAACCGACACACCTGGATGTCAGGGAATTTGATCTTCTTGTGTTTGGTTCACCGGTCTGGGCGTTCAAACCGACACCGGCCATCCATACGATCATCGATACCATCACCGGTTGTGAGAACAAGCGGGCAGTAACATTTGTTACCTGCGGCGGCAGGCCCGGCCAGAGCAAGGAAGTATTCAAAAAATGGATCGAAGCCCGGGGCATGAAATTCATGGGATTTACCTCTATTGACCAGAAGGATATCGAAGATGATGCAAAGAATGCCGGTGTTGTTACCTTTGTAAAAGCGGCCGTTCCCAAACTGACCTGATCGTTTGGAAATTTGAGGACGGTTTCCGGATGGCAAATGATACCCTCTTTTTTTGACATTTCCCGGCAGTTATTTTTTTTTAAAAATTCCGTTTTACGGTCGGTTTATCGGATAGTAGGAAAGCCTTTTGCACCCATGAAGCCCTTATAATATACAAGTATGACGGACACCTATGATGATCTCTTAAAAAAGGCATATTCCCATATATCAGAGAAATCCGCCTCTTCGGAACGTTTTGTCGTTCCTGAAGCAAAAGCGTACATTGAGGGCAAGACAACGATCCTTGAAAATTTCACCGAGATTGCCGATAAAGTCCGTCGCGACAAGGATCACATGATGAAGTACATTCTCGGGGAACTTGGGACCTCCGGAAAGATCGATGGCAACCGGGCGATCTTCAACGGAAAGTTTGAGATCTCGCTGTTCCGGATGATTATCAAGAGTTACGTTGATGATTATGTCATCTGTTCGGAGTGCGGCAAGCCTGATACCCGTCTGGTCAAGGATGACCGGATTCTCCTTCTTCGCTGCGATGCCTGCGGCGGTCACCGTCCTGTCCGGAAGCGCAAGGTCAGAACCGAACCGGTCTCGGAGAACCTTGAAGAGGGACAGATTATGGATGTAGAGATCCAGTCGCTTTCAAAGCGCGGGGACGGTGTCGTGAAGATGGGCCGGTATATTATGTATGTATCGAATGCAAAACCCGGCCAGAGCGTGAAGATTAAAATTTCACGGATATCCGGGTCTATCGTCTTTACCGACCGGGCAGAATAAATCTCTGGTACCAGGTTAACCGGAAAGATATGGGACTTCAGAGTCCACTTTTTTCATTTACAATTTTAGTGTACTCCCGTGTAATCCTGCCATAATGACCTTAGGTAATCCGGGCCTGAATCGTGCTCCGATCACCCGGTTTTTCTCACCATGAGGCACTCATGTGCCAAAAACCGGCACTAATTCAGGGTCCGGACGCCATTTTTACGTCGGCAAACTACGGCACCTAATAGCAGCGTTCCAGCAGTCAGTATTTTTTAAAAGGTGCTGGCGTACCCCGGATCCAGCAGAATGTGTTTATGGGGCTTAAAAGGCCATTTGGGTGATTTCACGACTAAAAAATTTATTATGTTCCCGGGGAGATCCTGGATTCTCTCCCCCCACGACACCGTGTATTCCGGGTTCGAAACAGGTTCCAATTACCCGGTTTTTCCGATCAGACGACAGGAATTCGCGAAAAACTAACAGGAAATGATGTTTTCCGGGCACTTTTCACATCGTAAAATAAAATATTGAATTGGCACGAATTGGGTGGCGGATCTTTTTTTATGAACACAAGGACATGAAAATGAAAAAAAGCGGATACGGGCTTTAGAATGTATCAGGGAGAATTCGCGATTGTAGTATCCCGAAATCATTTGACAACAAGCGTAAATAGCGATGTGAGCAAATTAACGAATCGGGATATCCAGCGAATCATCAATCAATGGGCAAATGAAAAGCCCATTGTTGAGATAGCACAGTATTTCCAGATTACCCGCCAGCGAGTGTATCAACTCATCGATCAGTTCAAAGGATGTGGGGAATGTCCGGTGCTCCGAGAGTCCGGAAGGAAGCCACAACCAATCGATGAACGAATGGAAGCATTGATCCTTGAAACATACCGGGTCAACAACATAGGACCCACCCATCTGGAGAAGAAGATCGAGGAAACTACGGGATTCATATCCCGCATAACCGGATCTATCGGGTCTTGTTAACTCACA